>Ga0306912_1000006_pt1 | contig 128778 bp, 119 predicted proteins | sample AntRauFillE10628_FD_190443 | JGI IMG/M metagenome (GOLD analysis project Ga0306912, IMG submission 190443) | Saline lake microbial communities from Rauer Islands, Antarctica - Metagenome Filla E10 #628 (v2) (version 2) | ecosystem: Environmental > Aquatic > Non-marine Saline and Alkaline >...
CCAAAATTGCAAGTATTAGACCTAAAAATAAGACTTTTCTTGCAATTTCAGTCTATCAAAAACCCAGTAATTATCAACATATGTAATTGAATAACATGTGTTTATGAAGTTTCTAAGGAGCGACTATATATTTAGGGTAATCTGCTGTCTGTGCAATAGCCCAAGGAGGCCTATTTTGATATATTGAATTTATAACGCTTATGCAAACACTCCGTAAACCTTCCTTCGAAAAAGTAAACGCTGGCTTTGGCAGTTCTTTTAATGTGAAGTTTTATAATGATCCTAGCCCGCAAGAATTTCCACCATTTTGGCATTACCATCCCGAAATAGAATTGGTGTATGTAAAAGGAGGTAGAGGGCAAAGGCATATTGGTCAACACCTTTCGTATTACCAAGGTGGTGATTTAGTGATGATTGGTTCGATGTTGCCTCATTCGGGTTTTACCGATCGCTTAACCGGCAATGAGTCGGAAACAGTGATTCAGTTTAATAGTAACTGTTTTGGAGAAGACTTCTTTAAATTAAAAGAGACCTACGAAATTCAGCAGTTACTAGAAAGGGCTAAAGCTGGCATTGCCTTTAATGAGGCGGTGCAAAAAGAAATCGGGGCCCGCATGGAAGCTTTGGTAGGCTTAGATAAGTTTTCTAAAATGCTTTCCCTTTTGCAAATCTTGCAGGAGCTAGCAACTACGGAAGATTATTTCTTGCTTAACGCAAATGGCTATACTGTTGAGGTAGAAAACACTGATAATGATCGTATTAATGTAATATATGATTACGTACAAAAGGAGTTTCAGCGGGCAATTTCTCTCGAGGAAATTTCTGATATTGCTAATATGACAATACCTTCTTTTTGCCGTTATTTCAAGCGCATATCGGGTAAAACATTTACAAACTTCGTTAATGAAATAAGGGTTATGCATGCCTGTAAACTCCTAAGCGAAGAACAGCTGAGTGTTTCGGAAGTTTCATTTGAAAGTGGCTTTAATAACTTCTCGCATTTCAATCGTCAGTTTAAGGAGATCACCGAAAAAAGCCCTTCGGAATACCGCAAACAGTTCTTTCAGATTTTAAATGATAAGGAGTAATAAAAAAAGCTGACCTATGCGGGCCAGCTTTTTAGAAAAAAAAGGGTTTATCTGTTAGTAATCTTAACGAGCAGCAACCGCTGGCGTCCATTCTATCAATTTATTAAACTCTTGGTTAATCATTTCACTTTCTATTCCTACAGTAATGGAATAGGAATCTTGTTCAAGATCAGAAAGGTTAAAGCGTCGTGATAAAGTACCTTCGGGCTTAACCATTTCATTGTAAATCAAGTGACCTTCACTGTCGTGAATACTTAATGAAACTCTTTCATTCCAATTACAAAGCATATTTAAATCTACAAACTGCGAATGCTTACGAAAGGTAGGTTCAATAATAGTTTGGGTATCCTGGGTATCTAGCTTTATAGTGCCATCTACCTTAGTGAAAGACTGGATTTTAAGCAATTTTTCGGAGCCAACTATTAAGCTGTAATTTCCCGCTGGTAAAGCATTTAGGTTATAGGATCTTTGTACCAAACCATCTTGTTTAAAAGATTCTTGGTGAAGCGTAACTCCTCTTTCATCTTTAATAGTTACTTCAATCTCTGCTTGCTTGGCATTGGTCATCTGAATGGCCAAGGAGTTTTTACTGTTTGCACTTATGGTGATATCATTTAAGCCTTGAGGGCTGCCCACGATATTAGTTACACAAAATATAAGTAAAGCTGTAAGAGCGGTGTTTTTCATTTTCATCATAGAATTAATTAAATATTAATCTGTCATTATTCTGGTGCAAAGATGTACAAGCTGATAGGCTTGCACTACCACAATTTTACCAACTTAGTATTGCATATTACCCCAATTAGGTATCTGAAAATCAGTAGGGTTAAGAAAACATCAAAAGGAGTGAATATAGCATCAGTCTTCAGGAGGAATATTTTAGAAATTTTTACTAATGCTACTTAGTCTTTTGTTTCCCAGATGATAAGAACACTTTAATTGCACTTATCAAAATGGGAGAAGATGCCAGCTAAAAGAATAGAAGAATAATCACAAGCGATAAGAATATGCGATAGATTTACGTCCTTTGCGGGGCAGTTAAGCAATGGAGAATTATGGTCAAGGTGAGGTCTTAATGCCAAGCGAAAGATTATAATTAAGATGCCACTATGAGAATAATTAAACCTACCTGAGAGATTAATGCTCTTTAATTCCCTCGACTTTGCGATATTTTTACCAATAGTATTCTTTCTCTATTGGTTTGTGGCCAATGAAAATTTAAGGCTACAAAACTTACTGGTTGTGCTAGCCAGTTATACGTTTTATGGTTGGTGGGACCTGCGCTTTTTATGTCTAATTGTTTTTAGCACTATCGTAGATTACTCCCTGGGACGTTTACTTCACAAAGAGGAATCTCAAACAAAGAGAAAGGTTTACCTCTGGTTAAGTATCGTCATCAATCTGGGTTTCTTAGGATTCTTCAAATACTACAACTTCTTCTTAGATAATTTTGTCGCGGCCTTCTCTTTGTTCGGGACTGAAATTAAAGCTAACTCCTTAAATATAATACTACCAGTAGGTATCAGCTTCTATACTTTTCAAACGCTCAGTTATACTATTGATGTATACAATAGAAGACTGGAGCCCACCAAAGATTTGCTCTCTTTCTCGGCCTTTGTTAGCTTCTTTCCCCAGCTAGTAGCAGGCCCTATAGAGAGAGCGACTAATTTACTACCCCAGTTTTTTAAAGAGCGTACCTTTAATTACAGCAAGGCGATTGACGGCTTAAGGCAAATTTTATGGGGCCTATTTAAAAAAATTGTCATTGCTGATAATGCGGCTAAAGTGGTCAATGAAATCTATAGTAATTCAGAGAGTTACGGAGGCAGTACCCTGGCTTTAGGAGCAATATTTTTTGCTTTTCAGGTATACGGTGATTTTTCAGGTTACTCAGACATTGCCATTGGTACTGCACGCCTCTTTGGCTTTAACTTAATGCAGAATTTTGCCTTTCCTTATTTCTCTCGCAATGTGGCCGAATTTTGGCGGAGATGGCATATTTCGCTTACTACTTGGTTCAGAGATTATCTTTACATCCCTTTGGGCGGCGGTAGAGGAGGGCTTTTAATGAAGATTAGAAATACAAGTTTAATTTTTATAGTTAGCGGTTTTTGGCACGGGGCTAATTGGACCTACCTTATTTTTGGCGCATTAAACGGCTTGTATTTTCTGCCTATTCTATTGCGTAAAAAGAAGCGTAACTACACTACTATCATTGCAGAGGGAAAAAATCTTCCAAGCTTTAGGGAACTGATGCAGGCCCTCGGTACTTTTGGCTTACTAGTATTCTCTTTCATTTTCTTTAGATCAGAAAATATTATGCATGCCTTTAGCATATTGAATACTATTTTTTCTTCATCCTTCTTTGCTCCGCCTGATTTTACTGGCCAAAAGCATGCGTTTATTTCGGCGGTTTTAATTGTGGTTTTTATGACTTTAGAATGGATAGGTAGAAATAATCAATTTGCCATTGAGAAAATAGGATTTGCTTGGAAAAGACCTTATCGTCATGCTCTTTACTATTCTATAATTGTGGCAATCTTCCTTTTTATGGGAAAGCAAGAGCAGTTTATTTACTTTCAATTTTAGCAGACTATGAGAAAGTTTAACAGACGACTTTTGCTATTTATTCTACCGCTATTATTATTGGCTTATCCGGCCGATCTTCTCTTGTCTAGCATTGTACAGAACTCTAATCTTTATTACGGAGAGTGTGAGGTTTGGGATGATATTTACGAGTCGAATATTGAGGCAGACATCGCTATTTACGGATCTTCTAGAGCTTGGGGTCATTTTAACCCTAAAATATTTGAGGAAAAACTATCTCGGTCCACCTATAACTTTGGCATGGATGGTCATAACTTTTGTTTGCAAAACCTGCGACACGAAGAGTATTTTAAACATAATCCACATCCTAATACCATTATCTACTCTATCGGTACACTAACCTTAGCAAAGCGCGTAGACCTATTTAATAAGAACCAGTTTCTACCGTCTATGCTTTATAATGCCAATGTTTACGAACATACCAAGTCCTATAAAGGCTTTTCAAAAGCAGACTATTTTGTACCCTTAATTAGATATTCCACCAATTTAGAGTTTAGTAATTTGCTTTCAGATACCATTTTTGATGAGTATCGCTATAAAGGCTATAAAGGCAAGGAGCGGCAGTGGAATAGTGATCTAGCGAAAGCGAGGAAGCAGTTCCCCAACTACAGAGTAGACTTAGATTCTACCTCAATTCGTCAATTCAAGACCTTTATTACGGAAATACAAAATCAAGGTATCGAGCTTATTTTGGTTTATAGTCCCGAGTTTATTGAGGGGCAGTCACTTATTAAGAACCGTGCAGAAATAATAGGCTCTATGGAAGATATTGCGCAGAATTATAATCTTCCTTTTTATGATTATAGTGATAGTGCTATTTGTGCTAATCGCGACCTCTTCTATAATACTCTCCATTTAAATACAGAAGGAGCAGACCGCTTTACTAATAAATTTATTGAAGACTGGCAGCTTAAGAAATAGCTAAACTCAAGCTTGCAATCAAAGGAAGGAACTAAGCTAAAGGCTCCTGAAAAAGGCTTGGCTTTCGTGAAATCCTTATATTTCAGCATTGCTTCCAAGTGGAAAGCAGGCATTTAAAACCTTAAGACTACCGTCAAGTTAAATCTATCGCTATGAAAAAAGTAATTGTTATTAGTTTACTTTCTGCCTTTGTGTTCAGTTTTTCTTTCCGGGAAACGAAGCCATTTGTTATTTTGGTTGACGCGGCTCATGGTGGCAAAGACCTGGGCTTCGTTCTAGAAGATCAAGAGATTTCTGAAAAAGATATCACCTTGAATTTCACGCGGAGACTGATTAAATTATCAGAGTCAGATCCAGAAATTAAGATAATCTCTACTCGTTATAATGATGAGTTTTTAAACTTAAAGCAGCGTTTAAGTCTCGTGAAAAATTATAATCCCGACCTTTTTATATCGGTGCACCTGGATGGTTTTCTCAGCAGTGCAGAGGAGGGTTTAAGTTTAAAGGTAGACCCAAATTCCCCTCAGAGCGAAAAGAGCTTCACCTTGGCGAAATCTATCATTAATCGGTTGCAGGCATTCGGTTCTTCTACAGTTAATCCCCAAGTGGGAGAGTTTGATTCGTACTTATTGCAGAAGTCTGATTGTCCCGCGCTTTTACTGAATCTCGGTAACATGGCGAATACTACAGATCTGGGTTTTATAAATACGGATGAGAAAATTGACCTTTTGTGTAAAGACCTTATTAAGGCTATCAAAGTAAATCAGTAAGGCACTGGCGCAGTTGATCAGCCTATCTTGGTGCATCAAAAAAGGTGATTTGTGGCAAGGCTATGTGCTTAAAGCAGAAGGATGAAATGACGGTGACTAAAATTAAATTACTCTTACGCTGCGGGATATTACTACTTGCTTCTTGTAAAAAAGAAGAATCTAGTTCTATTTACAATGAATCTGCACCGACGGTTTTTAGTGTAAACAATAATTATATTCTTAAAAACAATCAGCCTTTTGCGGTAAAGGGAATGGTTTATGTTCCGGGCTATCCCGGCTTTTTGCCTTGGGAGATTGAAAGTTCCCAAAACCTACCGGCCTCACTGCGGGCTAATATTTATCGAGATATTTTAGATATAAAGGCGATGAATGCTAATACCATTCGCTTTTGGGGTGCTCCGCAGTATTGTTATCAGGCTCTGAAGGAAATTGGTGGGCTCCATTTTATCCAGACCATCTGGATAGATAGCGAAGCGGGTGATTTTCAAGCTCCCACTTTTAAAGAAAGCACCAAGACTTATATTCGTTCGGTGGTAGATCGAGTTTATTCGGTTTACCCAGATAAACGGCCACCGCTAATAGCCTATGTTTTAGGCAATGAATTAAGTCGATCTAGCATAATTGCTACCGATGCAGCCCATCCCAACCTTAACTATTTTAAGGGCAACTTTATTGAAACAGATAGTAATAGAACGGCAACGGAAGTATTTTTAGCGGAAATGGCAGACTATTTACGATCTTACGAAAGTGAGAACTATCAGCAGCAAAGCTTAATTAGCTATGCTAATGAAATTCGTACTTTCAATCTCATTGAAGCACCTTTCTTAGACTTTATTTCCCATAATGCCTATTCGTATGCAGTGCCTTATTACCGGCCTAATACGAGGTCGGGTAGTGGGTCTGGCACTCTTTTTCAGGGTTGGCTCGAAGAAATTAAACTGAAGCATCTTAATAAACCACTGCTTATTACCGAAACGGGCTTAAGTGTTTCGCCCAATGCAGGTAGAGTAGGGCCGCCTAATTATGGTTATGGGGGCAATAGCGCAATAGATCAAGGAGAAAGCTTACTGCAAAACTTAAATGACATTAATACCACGGGTCTTCCCCTGGCCGGGCTTTGTATTCACGAGTATCTAGATGCTTGGTGGAAATTTGGTTACCAAGATTCGTTCTCGCAAGATCCCAATGATATTGAAGAATGGTTTGGTGTAGCGCAAATAATAGATTCGAACGGCGTTTATAATACCGAGTTTCGTTATTCCTATTTCGTACTGCAAAAGGCATGGCAATAATAAGCCGAAGCCAGGTTTTAAACTAGTACTCGATGTAAAATCAGGCCTCAGACCTCTTATGAATAGAGGGTTTTAAATAAAAAAGACCCTTAATTCGAAAATCAAGGGCCTTTTAATTTAGAGCTTAGTCTTCTTAGTCATCTACCTCTAATTGAAGAGCGTTTAAGAAAGCAGTCAACATGCTAGAATTTGACTGCTGATTGATATTAATTACATTATTAGCATCTGCAACAGCGTTTTGCCAATCTAAAGTTAGCAGGGCATCACTTACCGGGAAGCTTACATTAAGTGTGGTGAAATAGTCTTCTGGAATTACTATACCGTTTCCTTCAGCCTCTATCTCAAACTCCAACTCTTGTATAGTACTTACTTTAAAGTCAAAAGATTGACCGCTGGTATCCGTATAAGTCCCGCGAATATCGAAAGCTAAACGGTCATCGTCGCCAAATTCAAGTTCTAGTTCGTGGTAGTTGCCAGGAGCGATTTCAATTAGGGGGATTTCGGGGGTAGAATTGCCGGTTAATAGGTCTACCGTAAAGCGTCCTTCAATATCGACTTCCATGTCATCGTCATCGTCGCCTACTTCTCTTTCAAGCTCCACTTCTTCTAGGTAAGCTAATGCTTGGCTGAGTTGCAAAGAACTAGTAGCTTTTTTATTAAGCTGGTCACCAATACGTAAAGCATAGCCACCAGCCTCCTCTTCAACATCTTTAGAACAGCTGCTGCCTAATAGTATAAAGCTTAGTAAGCCGAGAAACAGAATTGATTTTTTCATTTTAGAATTTTTTATGATTGACTTTTATACTCTATAGATGCATGAAGTCTGCAAAAGGTTGGAATCTTAAAAATTATAAGCGGTGCCGAGGTAAAAACCAATGCGTTGGCTGCGGCTAATATCGAACTCTCCGGGTAGATTAGCATCACCTTGATGGAAGTTATTGAGCCCAAACTGCCCTTGTATGCCATAGGATAAACTAATGTCTCCGGCCTTAAACTCCTGTCCGATTTTAAAGATAAAACCATAGCGATCGCGATAGCGCGCACTGCGCCCCTTAGACCCTAAGTCGCTTTGTAGCTTAACTGATTTTAGTTGAGCATAATATGGTCCTACTCCAATTAGGATGGCCGGTGCATTCACAGATTCGCTCAGTACCCAACGGTAACTGTAGTTTATCGAGTAATTCTGAAAACGATAAGTCATTTCTTCATTTAAATATAAACCCTCGCCGAAACGGTTGTAGCTCTGGCTTAGCGTTTCATCCCAAAGAAAGCTTAATTCTAGCCGCGATTTTTCAGACCAATTGTAAGTTAGAAACACAGAGTAATTTATCCCTGCATCCCGTTGCCCCGCCACCAGACTATTGGCATCACTTGCTTGGCGAGCGATATTATTATCCACCAAAAAACGGTCATAATGTATTCGCAGGCCTAATTGCCAGTAGGCTTGAAACTCTAGGGGCTTCTTGTCTTGCGCAAAGCTTGTAATAGGACTAAGGCTACTATAGATTGGAGCTAAACCTGAGGTTTGGGGCTCAAGAAAACGCCAAGTGCGCAGTTTTAGAGGCTGGTCCTCTCGTCCTATAAATGTTGTCGGCACTTCTTTTGAACTGTCACTAAATATTTTCGGACCTTTCTCTTCAAGCTTAGAAATTGATTTTGAAGAACTAGGTGTACCAGAAGGTAAAAGCGCCTTCTGATTAGAGGACAAGGGGCTTTTTGGACCGCCTTTAGAGGGACTTGCCTCTGGCTTGGACTTCTTGGAGGAAACACCTTTCTCGGACAGGGGAAGCAATTGCTCTTTCTTATTAAAAGGCCTTGCCTCATTCGACTCCGATATGGAATCCTCTTTAGGGTAAGCGAACCAAATTAAGAGGAGAGGTATTAATAATAAGGCGCTGCGCATACCCCAGATAGCTGCCGTACGCCAATTAAGTCTTTGATAAATAGCTTTCCAGCTTCGATCAATATTAAGCTGCTGATTAACATTTTGCCAGACTGCCTCAGGTGCTGGAGACTCCGTTTCATGGAACGATTGCTTAACCCTTGCATCAAGTGTACTCTGATCAAGTTTTTGTTCCAGAGACGACCACAGACCTTGGGGTGCCTTTTGCGGTCCCCCCGCGTCAAAGCTTTCCCTAATCTTACCCTCCATATTTTGGTTTTGATCAGTCATCGAGATGCTCCAGTTTTTCTTTTAGTAAGCTACGTGCACGACTAAGCTGAGACTTAGAAGTACCCTCACTAATTTTTAACATATCCGCAATCTCGCGATGAGCATAACCCTCTATGGCATATAGCTTAAGGACTAGAGCCGCTTTTTCCGGCAAACTATTTACTTGTTTTATAATTTCTTGCGCATTAAGCTTGGAGATAATGTCATCTACATTTAGATCTTGATCCTGGTGATATTCTTCAATCACCTCTTCTTTTCTCCGCTTAGCGCGATAATGTTCCAGGGCCTTATTGATAATAATGCGGCGAACCCAGCCTTCAAAAGAACCTTGCATTTTGAATTTTTTCAAATTCCGAAAAACGTTTATAAAGCCGTCTTGTAAAACATCGCAGGCTTCATCATCATCTTTAGCATAGGTCCAAGCTACCCGGTACATCTTATCAGAAAAACGTCGGTATAAGGCCTCTTGAAAACTCCTCTTATCCTTCAGACAACCCGCTATGAGCTCCTCGTCACTGAGCTTATCTAGTTCGGGATTTTTCATTAGAAGATGATTAATTCCATTAGTTCGTCGAGGCGGTCTTCTACATCATCATAGATATCCTCGTTAAAATCCTCATTAATCAGAATGGTTTCTAGCCCTTCAAAAAGGGTACGCTCTGCTTGATCTAGGTCTTCAGTATCTATATTAGCGAACCAGTGCACCGGGTTTAAGGTAATAGCGCCAAAATTATTTTGACCTGAAACTAGTATAATCTCATTACCCCCCTCAGGATTTCGAGCATTGACAACGAAAATCTCAAAATTATCTACTTGTAGTACTATAGGATAAGTGCTACCACTGCTATGCTCATATACGCCGCTTACCTGAAGACTAATATCATCATCAGCTTCAACTTCTAGATCGATCTCTATTTCGGAATAACTTCCTTGGGGGATAGTGAAATTAAGTTGTGGAATAGCTTGACCAGGTTCAAAGGGGACCAATAAACCATCTTCATATTCTTTTTCAAAATAGGCATCGCCACCCTGCAAGCGATCGCCATCGAAAGTAAAGCTAGATAGGATTAAAAAGCCTTTATTAAAAGCGAGCTTACCCCCTTTAGTGGCTTCCCGCACCACGTCCATTTTAAAGTCTAGACTAGCGGGTTGCTTTAGCAGTTCCTCTTCATCCGTACCGCAAGCTTGCAGCAGTAAAAAAGCCAACAGTATAATTCTTTTCATAATAAAGTCTACACCTTAGAGATGCACGCAAGTTACGAAAGGTTGGAAGCGCAATATTTTTTTTGATTGGAGCAGTCGATGTGGTATCAAAATCAACCGTGATCACTACTGTGGATGTTTATCTTGTTAATGCCTTTATACTAATCTTTCAACCAAATAAAATCGGGCTAACTGAATAATGAAAAGCCAGTTCTAATCTAAAAACTCGGCCACGTAATCAATCTTCTGCTTACGCTGGAAGTCGTAAAGGCAGAGACGACGGAGATTGTAATAATTATTCCAAAAGCGTTGCAGTTCAAAAATGTAAGATTGCTTAGCCCCGTCTTTTTCGCTTTGCGCGATGTTAATGTCGGTGATGCTAATTTTACCCGTTAGGTAACGCTGGCGCGCCACTTCATAACGCTTTTGGGCTACGGTGTCTGCCTTGGCAGCAATGGCTAAGCGTTGATACTGAGCATTAAACTGCATTACTTGCAAAAATATTTCTTGCTCAAAGTTTACTTCATCCTGTTGGATATTTACTTCCGCTAATTCGCGGTTGGCCTTAGCGCGACGCACTTGCGAACGAGCCTGTCCCCAATCAACTATGGGAATATTAACGCCCACAACTATGTTCTGTTGACGCATAAAGGGATCGGCATAAACCGTTTCAAAATCATTGGCTTGGCGCGATAGACCAAAGTTAGCGCTAAGGTTGAAATTATAATTGGTGTTACCCCGTGCTTGGGCAACCTGCTGATCTGCTTCTAAGCGACGACGACGAAACTCAAGCACTACCGAGCGGTTAGTGCGCGCTTCACTGAGTGCGGTCGGTAAATCAACCTCTACTTGTGGCACTTCAGAAGGAATGCTTAAGTCTAGTTCTTGATCGGTAGGGATATTTAAAAAGCGCTTGAGGTTTTGCGCTGCTACCTCGTAGTTTAAGGTAGCGTTGGTAAGGGCATTCTCGGCATTTAAAAGATTGAGCTCAATTTGTAAAAGGTCATTTTCGGCAATCTTACCCAAATTATAGCGCCCTTGCGAAATCTTATAAATAGTATCATTATTCTTTAAATTCTTTTGCGCTATCTGTTTGCTAGTAGCCGCACTAAGTGCACGGAAATAAAGGCTAGTAGTCTCGTTAGCAATGTTCTCCAAGTCTTCCGTATAGGCACGTTGCGATTCTTCAAAAGCAATGGGCTGAATCTTCTTATTCCACTTAATGTCATTGTAAAGAAACATGGGCTGAAAATAGCTCAAGGAGATAGGGGTAGAAAAGAAGTTAGTCCGGCTAGTAGGGCTATAAACATTACTGCGTTGTAGACTAGATATAAGAGAAAGTCTACCGCCAGTTAGAGCCACATTTTGATCGATAGATAAACTAGAGCTTAGAAAGAGTTGTTCTCTTTCTGCAAAGCCAAAGGTTCCATCATCCAGGGTAACTACCTCAATGGCACTAGAGTAATTGGGTAAGGAGCCACTCAGGTTTAATTGCGGTAAAAGACTGGCCCTAAACTGTCGGTAATTCCAGTAGCGGTTTTCGGCTAAATTAATGGCGCGAAAGTAGGAAGGCGAGGTCTTTTGAGCAGATTGAATAGCTTCTTTTAAACTCAACTCTTGGCTTTGACTCATCAGGCGAAAGCCAAAAAAAGCAAAGAGAGCAAGGATTAAATATTTATTCATAGCGGAGTGATTCTACAGGATTTTTTTCGGCGGCTTTACGAGCAGGTGATAGTCCGAAAACTAAACCCGTAATCGAGGCCACTCCAAAGGAAATAAGGATGGAGTATGCACTTACAATGGTTTCAATATCGGCGAAAGTGGAGACTAAGTAGGAGGCGAGTAGTCCTAATAAAACACCTATTATTCCGCCGCTTAAGCTGATTAATAAAGCCTCCATTAAAAATTGTTGAATGATGTCTTGTTTTTTAGCACCAATAGCTAAGCGGGTACCAATTTCACGGGTACGTTCTAAGACCGAGGCGAGCATAATATTCATGATACCGATGCCACCTACTAAGAGAGAAATACCGGCAATAGCGCTTAAAACCAAATTGAAAATATCTTTAGTACGTTGCTGTTGTTCTAACAGTTGCTGGGGTATGATAACTTCAAAATCGACCACTTCATTGTGCTTTCTTTTCAGAAGGCGGCTAATTACCGAAGCAGTACTACCCAAATAATCGCTATCGTCTACTTGTACTACCATGCGGTCGATTTGATGGTAGTTATTAAAAGTACGCACTTCCTCTTCCTCATCATTATTGAAACGGCGAGAACCACCGCTTTCCTCGCGCAGTTTAGCACGATCAACATAGCGACTAAGAATCGTATTAATCGGCGCGTATATATCCATATTATAATCGCGAATCCCCAAGTTTTCCTGAGCTTTGCTACTAAGAGTAATTCCTTTGGTAATGCCAATAATAGTAAGCCATTGTTTGCCAACTTTTATTTTTTGTCCTAGTGCTTTGGTTCCTGGGAAAAGTTTCTTTTTGATGCCGCTACCGATAATGCAGACCGCGTCTTTGTTTTCGCTGTGGGCATCACTAAAGATTTGTCCCGTCTTCAACTTGATATTGGAAACCTCAAAATAAGCGGGCTTTATGCCGATTAATTTGGCAGTGCGGCGACGTCCAGAATTAATTACGTAAGTATCAATAACTATTTCGGGGCTAATGGCTTTTATAGTGGGCAGGACCTTCTCGATGCTGCTAGCATCTTTTAGATCCAGTCCTTTGGAAAATAGTTTCTTTTCTCTTTGGGCACTTTGTTCTTGGCCTACTTTCGATTCACTCTGTTCAACAATAGGCTTAATTTCAATATTGTTAACCCCTACTAGTTCAATTTGCTTAAGGATTTCTACTTGGGCACCCTTGCCAATAGCAAGCATAGTGATTACGGCCGCTACCCCAAAAATAATACCGAGAGCGGTAAGGATCGAACGCACTTTATTAGCCAAAATGGCTTCAAAAGCGATCGTTAAGTTTATGAGAATGCGCTCCATTTAGGAAGCACTAAGTAGGTTAATCTCGGCATCCATGGCAGAACTAGGCTCAGTAAGATATACTTCATCCTCTTCGTTTAGCCCTTCTTCAATTACGGCAAACTCATCGTTACTTGCCCCAATTTTCACTTCCTGCTTGCTAATACCTACGCCATCGTTGCGATAAACATAAGTAATGCCCTCTTGATTAAATATTGCTTCCAAGGGAATTTGCAAAACTTGCTCTAAGGTCTTGGTAACAATCTCGTTACTAGTGGTCATTCCCGGGCGGTAGGTACTATCGCTTTCGTTTACTCTAATTATAATTTCGAATACTTTAGAGTCGGAGTCTTCGCGGTCTTCGCCCACATTCGCCACGTCAATTACTTCTCCCGTTAAAGCAGCGTCAGGAAAGGCATCTAAGCCTAATATCACTTTCTGACCTTGTTTTACTTTGCGGATATCTACCTCATTAATGTAGGTTTTACTCTGCATTTCGCTTAAGTCGGGTAGGGTAGCTACCCCAGGATCCCAAGGAGAAATAGTAGAACCTGTTTTGCGCTTGCGACCGCCCCATTCGCGCTTGTAAATAACCATTCCCTTTTTCGGAGCCATAATGCGAAACTCTTTTTCAAGTTCTTGTAGGCTCGATAATTTGCTGCGCGTTTGAGAGAGAGTAGCACCGGCTTCCACCATTTTGGCACGACTTTGCTTTTGCTTAATAATGTAATTGTCTCTGCTTTGATCTAATTTCTGCTCGAGCTTTTCCAAGTCTAACTTAAGCCTCTGAATAGTTGCGGGTGGCTCATAAATGCTTTGCTCAATTTCAATTTTCTTCTGCTTGATATCAAAAACCAAAGACTCTAATTCACTGCGTTTCTCACGCATTTCTAGAGTAGTATCTAATTGCGTTTGGGTATAAATACTTTGGGCTTTATCGTATTCGGTTAGCAGGTCATTAAGTTTAGAGCTTAATTCTGTTTTATCTAACTCTGCTACAAAATCGCCTTTTTCCACATAAGTGCCTTCAGCAACTAAGTCTGAAATTTTAATATTATAAAGACCATACTGGCGAGAATTACTGGGGCCGTTAATGTCTTCTGAGTTCTCGGCCATAAGTTCTCCCGAACTGGTTACGAGATCTTTAAAGTCGGCTACAAATGCCACGGTGGTGATGTCGCGTTCTTGATTCTCATCTCCTTTAAGGCCAAACCAGGCCACAAGAATAATGATGATTACGGCGACGAGAGCAATAGATTGATTTCTTTTCAAGGGATGTTTTTTACAGAGTGGGCTAAGGTAAGGAAAATTGAGGCCTTTTTAATTGCTTTTCTTGCTTCTTGCTAAGAGTATATTTTTACTTGTGTGGCCAAGCATCAACCCCATTTACATAGGCATCAATAACGTCTAATTTACGGGCGTATTCGTCCCCTTGAAAGCCACTTAAGTCGCCGTATTCCACGAGGTGATTGTAAGCGCGTTGAAATTTAGAGGCCAGTGGAAAATAGGACCAGTGCCATTTCTCTTCGCGATAGCCTTGCTCACGATAATCGTTAAAAGCAATATAGGGTTGATAAAAGCCATAGTTGGCCGCATTAGCTTGTAGCCATTGGTAGACTTTTAGTCCCTTCCCACTTTCAAAATAACTGTTTTCTAAGGCATTTAAATCAAAGTCTGTTCCCCAATGATGACGGCTGGTGCCGGGCATAGAACTGTATTGCAAAATACGTTCGGCACGACTGCCTTCTTCTCCGCCAAAGCTGTTCCACTTGCGGTTCCAAATGCCACTCTGATAAGAGCGATTGCGGGTAGCAGAGACTATAATTAAAGAGATGTCATCTCTACTGGCTGCCTTCCACATATCCTTAAAAGCATCGTACACTTCATCACGCAAATAGGCACTATTCTTAGTGGTGTATTTAGAACGGAGCTTTTTAAAATCGTGATGCCGGGCAGGATTAATATCCCCCAGTAAATCAGCCTTCGTGTAAGTAGGTGGTTCTTTAAAGCTAAAGTTAGCCCAGGAGCTTAAGATTAAAAAGAATACAATCAAAACTGGGCTGCGCATACTATTTTATCAGGTCGTTTAATGTCTTGCTTGGACGCATGGCGGCACGCACTAATTCTTCATTAGGGTAATAGTAACCTTTGATCTTAACTGGGCTTCCTTGGGCGTCTAGTAGTTCCTTTACTATAGCATCTTCATTGGCTAACATTCCTGCCGCTAAAGGGGTGAAATAGGTTCTTAACTCGAGGTCTTTATTTTGCTTGGCCAAGGCGTCTGCCCAGTACATGCAAAGGTAAAAGTGACTACCACGATTATCGATTTCATTCACCTTACGAGAAGGAGATTTGTTTTCGTCTAAATATCTGCTGGTCGCTTCGTCCAGCGTCTCCGATAAAATTGAAGCTTTAGGATTATGACTGTTAAAACCTAAATGATCGAGCGAGGCCGCTAATGCTAGAAATTCACCTAATGAATCCCAACGTAGGTGACCTTCTTCAATAAATTGCTCTACGTGTTTAGGGGCAGAGCCACCCGCGCCAGTTTCAAACAAACCACCACCATTCATAAGAGGAACAATGCTAAGCATCTTAGCACTGGTACCTAATTCTAAAATAGGGAAGAGATCAGTTAAATAATCGCGCAATACATTACCGGTAACAGAGATCGTGTTTTTACCTTCTTTTATTCTTTTTAAGCTGAACTTGGTTGCTTCTTCGGGCGATAGAATCGGAAGTTCTAAACCTTCGGTATCGTGATCTTTTAAGTAAAGTGTCACTTTTTCGCGCAACTGATTGTCATGCGCACGATTCTCATCTAGCCAAAATACAGCCGGAGTACCAGTTGCTTTGGCGCGATTTACAGCTAGTTTAACCCAGTCGCGAATAGGAGCATCTTTTACTTGGCACATGCGCCAGATATCACCTTTCTCTACCTTATGTTCCATCAGCACCTTAGCAGATTGATCTACTACCTGCATAGTACCATCGGCCGGTACTTGGAAGGTTTTATCGTGTGAACCATATTCTTCCGCTTTTTGAGCCATAAGGCCAACATTACTTACGCTACCCATGGTAGTAGGATCGAAAGCGCCGTTTTCGCGACAGAAGTCAATCGTTTCCTGGTAAACCCCTGCATAAGAGCGATCGGGAATGATTGCTTTCGTGTCTTGTGACTTATCGTCTTTATTCCACATTTGCCCAGATGTTCTAATCATGGCTGGCATGGAGGCATCAATAATTACATCATTAGGAGCATGTAAGTTGGTAATTCCTTTATGCGAGTTCACCATTGCCAAGTCAGGACCTTTTTCATAACAAGCTTCAATGTCAGCTTCAATTTCCGCTTGTTTTTCGTCGTCTAATTGGGAGATAGCATCCATAAGAACCGCTACACCATTATTAGGGTTTACGCCTAATTCACTAAGTGTTTCCGCATGTTTTTCGAAAACCGGTTGGAAGAAAGCTTTTACGAAGTGACCGAAAATGATGGGGTCCGAAACCTTCATCATGGTTGCTTTTAGGTGCACCGAGAAAAGTACTCCTTTATCTTTAGCATCAGCAATTTGCTGATGAATAAACTCGTTTAAAGCCGAAACACTAAGGAAGGAAGAATCGATAATTTCATCTTCCTGAATAGCAATACCTTCCTTTAATACGGTGCTTTCTCCCGCAGCATTTATATGCTGAATATTTACCGTGCTAGCTTCGGATAAGCAAATTGATTTTTCACTGGCGTAGAAGTCGCCTTTTGGCATACTCGCTACATGCGATAAGGAATCTTTTGACCATTCGCCCATAGAGTGCGGGTGCTTTTTAGCAAACTCTTTTACTGCTTTGGGTGCACGGCGATCAGAATTCCCTTCGCGCAGTACTGGGTTTACCGCACTACCTTTTACTTTATCGTAGCGGCTTTTAATATCTTTTTCTTCGTCATTACTAGCGCTATCGGGGTAATCGGGAAGATTATAACCTTGGCTTTGTAATTCGGCGATAGCTTCTTTCAACTGTGGCAGGGAAGCACTAATGTTGGGAAGCTTAATAATGTTTGCTTCTGGACTTTTGGCAATGTTGCCTAATTCAGCCAGATGATCGTCAACTTTTTGGTCTTCCTCTAATTTATCAGGAAAGAGCGCTAATATTCTGGCCGCCAATGAAATATCTCTCGTTTCTACTGCGATGTGGGCGGCTTTAGCAAAACTCTCTACCAAAGGTAAAAAAGAGCGGGTGGCTAAAGCGGGTGCTTCGTCGGTAAGGGTGTAGATAATTTTCATTTTGTCGGACATATGTACTAATTTTCGATTTAAAATAACGTGCTTCCACAGGGGAAGCGGGGCCTAAACAGCCAAGATTTGAGAGGTGCGTGAAAGCTTGCTTGGTCATTTAAACGGGCCGCAAAACTAAGAATTTTATCGGAAATGCTGCTCAGGGTAGCTTAGCGATTTGCTAATTAGGTATATAAGCTCAGTTCTTAAGTGTAGATAAAAGGAGCGCCACCATTTAGCAAGGAGGCTATGGTATCTAGCACCACTAAGGCTTTGCGAAAAAGGCTGGAGAAGGAAATTACTTAATCTCTAAGTTTAAATCAGTGCGTAGTTGGTCGAGGAGAGGGTTTTTCTCTAGTAAATACTGGTATTTTTCTTGCGGCGAATAAGGCTCTAACTTCTGCGTGCCTTCCACAATTTTAATGGAAATACTCAAAGCATAGTTATTCAACTTCTCACGTAAGAAAAAGAGCAATTCGCGTTTAATGGCATTAAAGCTTTGCTCCTGTATATTATTATCAAGTGTTAGTATCACTTTTGCACCATCTACCGCCAAGGGCTTATCGCTTAAGGTGGCCAGCGTAACTCTTTGTCTCTCGGCTTTAGCTTTTTCTAAAAACAGCAACCAAACTTTTTCTAGATTTTCTAAATCAAAATCATCTTGGGGCTTTCCGGCCACAGGTGCATCCAGATCTTCCTCCTCTTCCTCGCCTTCTTTTTTACCCAAGGGGTTTTTACCCTCCAAGGTCTGCGAAATAGAAAAAGATGATTTTCGCTTTAAGGCTGAAGGAGCGCTTGGCTTAGGGCTCTCTGCTTTTTTTTCAGGCGATGGGGCGGGTGCAGTGGCTGCGGGACTAGGCTCAACCGGCTTAGGACTGGGGCTGGGCGTCTCCGGGCTAGGCTTATTTCCGGGCTCTGGGCTTTGCGGTTTTTGTTCCTCCTTTACGGGAGATGCGCTCGGAGTGACATTGCTTTCTGGGGCGGCTTGTGGGGCAGCTGGTTTAGCGGATTCGCTCGAATGCTGTTCTAGTTCAGGTTTTTTTTTTTCGCTCGGGGCAGTTCCTTTGCTCCAAGTAGCGGCTAGTTCCATCAAGAGGAGTTCGACTAGTAGGCGCGTATTACTGCTACTCTTATAACGCACATCGGCTTCAGAGATGATTTTTAGAGCGCGCAGTAAAAAAGTTGCATTTACCGCTTGAGCCTGGCCTTCGTAACGACTCTGAATCTCTTTACCTACTTCCAAAAGCTTTAAGGTGCTGGGGTTTTGGCAAACCAAGAGATCCCGGCAATGTGCGGCTAGTCCATTTATATAGATATGGCCATCAAAGCCATTTTCTAAAATTTCATCGAAAATAGTAAAGAGTCCCGCTTTGTCATCTGCTAAAATGAGGTCAACCGTGCGGAAATAGTAATCATAATCTAATACTCTCAGATTATCGATTACATCTTGGTAGCTTATAGAGGAACCAGAATAGGAAGCAATACGATCAAAAATGGATAAGGCATCTCTTAGGGCGCCATCTGCCTTTTGAGCGATAATGCGCAAAGCCTGCTCTTCGGTTTGAATATTCTCCTTTTCTGCTACCTTTTGTAAGTGCTTAATAATGTCTTCTACCGAAATACGCTTAAAATCATAAATCTGGCAGCGACTTAAAATAGTGGGAATAATCTTGTGTTTCTCGGTCGTGGCCAAGATGAATATGGCGTGCTTGGGCGGTTCCTCTAGCGTTTTAAGAAAAGCATTAAAGGCTTGCTGTGAGAGCATATGCACCTCATCAATAATATATACTTTATACTTTCCTCGCTGGGGAGCGAAACGCACCTGATCGATAAGGCTCCGGATATCGTCTACTGAGTTATTGGAGGCGGCATCGAGTTCAAAAATATTGAAGGAATAATCATCATCCCCTGATTCGTGATCATCGGCATTAATTAGCTTTGCCAAAATACGTGCACTTGTTGTTTTACCAACTCCTCTTGGGCCGGTAAACAATAGGGCTTGTGCCAGATGGTTATTCTGAATGGCATTAAAGAGCGTATTGGTCACATGATTTTGACCAACAACTTCGTCGAATACTTGCGGACGATATTTACGAGCGGAGACGATATAATTTTCCATCGCCACAAATATAGGAAGCTAGCTTTAAGCTGCGATGGCTGAGAACAGAAAAGAATTAACAGTAATTTTCAATTTTCTTAGTTGAGAGCTTTATTCGTAGGTAATATTTCTCTACTTTTGCACTCCTTTTTAGAAAAGGTTCAAATATTTAATAATTAATTGTTTAACTAGATGAATCAATACGAATCCGTTTTCATCATGCATCCCGTCTTATCTGAAGATCAGGTAAGGGAAACGGTAGAAAAATTCAAAGGCTTTATCGAAGCCAAAGGTGGTTCAGTTCTTCAAGAGGAGAACTGGGGCCTTAAGAAATTAGCCTATCCTATTCAAAGTAAGCGTAGTGGCTTCTATCACTTGTTAGAGTTTCAAGTGCCAGGAGAAATGATTGCACCTTTAGAAGTTGAAATGAAACGCGACGAGCGTATCATGCGCTTCATGAATCTTGCAATGGACAAGCACCACGTCGATTATGCGAAAGTGCGTCGTTCGAAACTACAAACTTCGAAATAACCTTTAAAGAATTAGAAGATGGCAGAATTAGATACAGGATCGAATCAATCAGAAATTCGTTACCTACAACCACTCAAAATTGATACTGGCCAAAGAGTTAAGTATTGTCGTTTCCGTCGCTACGGAATTAAGTATGTAGACTATAAGGACACCGAATTTTTAGGTCAGTTCTTAAACGAACAGGGTAAAATTTTACCGCGTCGTATTACTGGTACTTCATTAAAGTACCAACGTAAAGTGGCTACCGCTATCAAGCGTGCTCGTCACATTGCTATTTTACCTTACGTAACAGATAACCTTAAATAAGCAGAAATTATGGAAGTTATTCTGAAACAAGATGTTGACCATTTAGGTTACAAAGACGATGTAGTAACGGTTAAGAACGGTTACGGTCGTAATTACTTATTACCACAAGGACAAGCTGAAATGGCTACTCCTTCTGCTAAAAAAGTATTGGCTGAGAACATTAAGCAACGCATGCACAAAGAAGTGAAAGCTATCGAGGATGCGAAGAAAACTGCGGAAGCCTTAAACGCTCTAGATATTAAGATGAACGCCAAAGTAGGTAAGGGCAATAAATTGTTCGGATCTATTAATAACGGCGACTTGGCCGATGAACTAGCGAAAGCTGGTCACAAAATCGACCGTAAGTATATCGTTATTCAAGGTGGTACGGTAAAGGCTACTGGCCCTTACAGTGCAAACATCCGTCTTCACCGCGAAGTGAACGTTACTTTGAATTTCGAAGTAATTGGAGAAGTAGTTAAGAAGAAATAAGAAATTTCTTAAGCTGCGATTAGTCGTAGCCCAAAGAATTACAAATTAATAGGCCGAGTGATTAATCACTCGGCCTATTTTTTTAGGAATAATCAATCGTGATGATATGGCTCTCCCTTTAAAATAGTAGCAGCCCGATAAATTTGCTCCGCAAAAATGGCGCGAATAATTTGATGCGAGAAAGTCATTTTAGAAAGGGATATTTTACCATCTGCAGCAGCATAAACTTCGGGCGAAAAACCATAAGCCCCGCCGATGCAAAACACAATGCGTTTAGGACTGCGATTAAACCAAGTTTGTAATTGTTTAGCAAAGCCACGCGAATGATACTCTTTACCCTTTTCGTCGAGAAGAATAAGTAAATCGCCTGGTTTTTTTTCTGCCAAAATCTTTTGCCCTTCTTGCTCCTTAATCTGATCTTGCGTAAGCTTTTTGGTATTTTTTACATCGGGAATTACCTTGGCTTGAAAAGGCCAATAATGTTGCAAACGACTGAAATACTTGTCCTCTAGGCTAGCCACCGCTACTTCATTGGTTTTACCTATCATTAATAATTCTATTTTCATAAGCTTCAGCGTAATTTGCAGCACAAATAAAAGGAATCTAATCCCTTAAAATCTCCTCATGAAGAATGACTTTTACTCCCTGTCGGTTAAAAACCCACGTGGTGAAGAAATAAAGATGTCTGAATTTAAAGATAAGACGATTTTAATAGTGAACACGGCCACAAAATGTGGATTAGCCCCGCAGTTTGACGGTTTAGAAAAATTACACCAAGAGTATAAGGATAAGGGTTTAGTAGTACTAGGTTTTCCTTGCAATCAGTTTTTAGGTCAAGAGCCAGAGTCTAATGACACCATGGAGGAGACCTGTAAAATTAATTTTGGGGTAAGCTTTCCCCTAACGGAGAAAATTAAGGTAAATGGTAGCGATGCTCACCCTATTTTTAAACATCTGAAGAAACAGAAAGGTGGACTTTTGAGTAGTGCGATTAAGTGGAATTTCACCAAATTCTTAGTGAATAAAGAAGGTAAAACGGTGGAGCGCTATTCCCCTCAAACCGATCCAAAAGATATGGAGGAGAGGATTAAGTATTTAGTGAAAGCTTAGTCTATCTTTTTGATCAGACCACTTACTACTCCCCAAATACGGAAATCCATAAATTGAGTAATCTTTAGTTTTTCAAAAGCGGGGTTTTCGGGAAGGAGGTAGGTGTTTTCCTGCTCCATACGCAAGCGCTTTACGGTATATTCACCGTTGATTACCGCCAATACAATACTGTTGTTTTGGGCTTCTTTTTCCTTGTCTACAATTAAAAGATCGCCGTCATCTATGCCCGCACCTACCATAGACTGACCGCTAACGCGTACACAAAAACTCGATTTAGGATTGCGAATTAACTCGCTGTTTAGATTGATGCTGTCCTCAAAATACTCGGAAACATAAGAAGGCTTGCCCGCCGATACGCCCACGTCAAAAAAGGGAATCTTAATTCCATCATAAAGTTCAATCTGAAAAACGGCTAGTGACATAAGCAATATTGTAAGTGCTCAATGTACATTTTAATCGCTAAACTTTTTCAGCGGTCTTTTATTTCTTTTTAACTCTTGAATATCCTCGAGAGCAGGAAGCTTAGATGATTTTTTTAATTACCCGTAGGCGATGCGTATGCACTCGATCATCGGCATGGTAAATACCCGATTGGTCGAGGCGGTCTAAGCGCACTTTACCACTAGCATGCAAAATGTAGTTATCCTTTAAGATGATGCCAACGTGAATTATCTTGCCTTCGCTATTATCAAAAAAGGCCAGATCGCCGGGCTCTGATTCTTCAATAAAGCTCAAGGTTTCGCCAATTTGCGCTTGCTGGGAGGCATCACGGGGAATATTGTAGCCACAAATGCGGTAAACCATCTGGCTAAAACCAGAGCAGTCGATACCAAAAGGACTACGACCACCCCAAAGGTAAGGGGCATGCAAATATTGGAAAGCGACTTCAATTAGTTGCTCACGGCTTTGCTTTTTCGCTATAAAAGCACCACTAAACTTGAACTTAGTGTCGGCAATGCGCAGAGGAGAACCTTCTTTAAAGCCGGGTAAAAAAGATCCCAAGAAGATGGGGAAGAAAGTTCCACTGTCTTCTCGGGATATAATTTCTATAAGATCGCTGCTAATAGGCTTTTTGCATTTTGCGTGATATTCTGCTTGTTTTTCAGTCAAGGCTTCAAACTGCTTGCGGTCAATCCACCCTTCATAACGATCGTGATGAAGGCGGATGCGCAGCCATTTCTTCCTCTGTTCTAAAACATCGTAAGTTTCTCCAAATACTACTTGGTTTACCATTTCCGCGGTGTCCGCTGGCTCCAAGCGCATTGGTATTACACTTAAATCGCAAATGCCCTTTAGCATATTTTTAGCCTAGGTTTTCAATTACCATGGCAGAAGCACCGCCGCCGCCATTACAAATTCCTGCAGCGCCAATCTTTCCGTTGTTTTGCTTTAAAACATTGATTAGAGTAATGATGATTCTAGCACCAGAAGCTCCTAAGGGGTGACCCATAGAAACTGCTCCCCCGTTGATGTTCGTTTTAGCAGCATCAATTCCTAAGATTTTGATATTAGCTAAACCAACTACAGAAAAAGCTTCGTTTAATTCGAAGGCGTCTACGTTTTTAATGTCCACATTAGCTTTTGCCAATGCTTTGGGTAGGGCCTTGGCTGGTGCAGTGGTAAACCATTCGGGCTCGTGAGCCGCATCTGCGTAAGCGCTAATTTTAGCCAGTGGCTTTAAACCAAGGCTAGCGGCCTTTTCGGCGGACATCATAACTAAGGCTGCTGCGCCATCATTAATATTAGAAGCGTTAGCCGCTGTTACCGTACCTTCTTTGTCGAATACAGGACGCAGGGAAGGTACTTTGGCATGATTCACCTTAAATACATCCTCATCACGGTCTACTACAATGGGATCTCCTTTGCGTTGTGGAATGCTTACGGGAATAACTTCTTCGGCAAAACGGCCTTTCTCCCAAGAGTCGGCACTACGGCGGTAGCTTTCTAAGGCAAAATTATCTTGTTCTTCACGGCTAAAGTTCATGTCTTTGGCGCAAAGCTCTGCGCAATTACCCATGTGTACTGCGCCGTAAACGTCGATTAAACCGTCGCGTAAAAGACCGTCTTTCATTTTAATGTCACCTAACTTAATACCATTGCGACCGTCTAAATAATGCGGAACATTACTCATGCTTTCCATACCACCAGCAACTACAACCTCGGCATCGCCACAAGCAATAGCTTGGGCCGCTTGTATAATGGCTTTCATACCTGATGAACATACTTTATTAATGGTGGTACAAGGAACAGTGTTTGGTAAACCTGCACCCATAGCGGCCTGACGGGCAGGAGCTTGGCCTACGCCAGCTTGTAAAACATTACCCATTAGTACTTCTTGTACTTCTGTGGGAGCAAGATTAATTTTTTCTAAAGCGCCTTTAATGGCAATAGATCCTAATTGGGTAGCACTTAGGGAAGAGAGGCTACCTAAAAATCCTCCAATTGGTGTTCTAACCGCTGATACGATTACTACTTCTTTCATGAGAGATGGTGTTTTTGTATTTGAGAGTGCAGAATACCAGCACCCTTATTTGGGCGAAAATGAAATTTATAGCTCCAGATGGACTGATTCATTGGTGGTATTCTAAGATTTGTCTTTACTTAGCAATGTGGGCGAAATTAAACAAAATAAGCCTCTTTATTTTCCCTTTGGGCATGAGAAAACTATTATTATATCTACAAAACTATCAGACACAAATCTCAATCACCTTGCTATTTGTGGTTTCCTTGATTTTTATTGTCTATCTCAGTCCTCGCGAAGTTCAGTTTAAGTATGAGTTTCAGAAGGGTAAGCCTTGGTTACACGAAAACTTAGTGGCTCCTTTCGATTTCTCTATTCTTAAGTCAAAAGCTTCTTTAAAAGAAGAAATCGCGAAGACTAAGGACCAAAAAACGATTTTTTTAAAGCTTGACAATAGCATTCGTCCCGCGGCTATTTTGAGTTTTAAAGAGGATTTAGCCACTGCATGGGCAGAAGCGCGCAAAGAAGGGCGCTTTGATAGTCTTAATAAGGAGCTTTATCCACGATTGGAATCCATGGGCGAGGTTAATCTGGATGAATATTATAAAATTGGGATTCTCCAGCCTAGTGATGATCCATTTTTTGAAAACTTTGGACAGGTACTTTTAGCGCGCGAAAAAGTGAGTCAACCGGTAGAACTAAGCCAGTTTTTTGGTTTTAAATCTGTGGTTGAAAACATCCGTAGCCAGGTGAAAGAAGATTTAAGTGAGGAACTGACCGGTTTTCTTATGGCAAGGATTTCCGCTCATATAAAGTACAATGTATTTTACGATAAGGAGCGCAGCGAAAAGTATTTGCAAAATCAGTTAGATCAGATATTACCGAGTAGAGGTGCCGTGCTAAGCGGTGAACTATTAATTGCAAAAGGTAATTTGGTGGACGAGGAACGCTTTGCAAAACTCAATTCTTTAAAGGAGGTTTACGAAGGATCACTTAGCGGTGCTCGTTCGTATTACAGCTTATTAGGTGGCCAGATATTGTTAGTGGGAATTCTTCTTTTCGTGCTCTTTGCCTTTTTAAATCAGTTCGACAAGTTAGTTTTGGAAGATATTAGCCGCCTTACTTTTATCTTGGTGAATATCTTGCTGATGGTTTTATTGGCAAGCATAGTACTATCCTTTAATGCAGGCTTAATTTATCTCATTCCCTTCGCTATTTTACCGATGGTAATGCGTTCTTTCTTTGAAACTCGCTTAGCTCTTTTTGTACATCTCGTAGCTATGCTCATAATTGGCTTTCAAGTGCCTAACAGCTTCGAGTTTATCTTCTTGCAGATCGTAGCAGGGGTATTTTCGGTATTAATGGTTAATAATCTTTACCGACGTAAAGACCTCTTTTTAACGGGCGGCAAAGTCACTTTTGTGTATGCAGTATCTTATTTTAGTCTCGCCATTTTACAAGAGGGTAGTGTTAAGACAATCGATTATAATGTGTTTGCCTACTTTGTAGGTAACGGTTTGCTTACGCTGATTTCATTCCCCTTAATTTATTTCCAAGAAAAGATTTTTGGCTTTGTTTCGGAGATTTCACTCTTAGAGCTTAGTGATACTAATAATCCTCTGCTGCGCGAGTTGGCAGAAACAGCACCGGGCACTTTTCAGCATAGTATGCAAGTGGCCAACTTAACCGAGAACGCCATCATAGCCATTGGCGGTAATGCACTGCTAGCCCGCACCGGTGCATTGTATCATGACATTGGTAAAATGCAAAGTCCAATGTATTTTATTGAAAATCAGAGCACGGGTATTAATCCCCACGATGAATTGAGTTTTGAGGAAAGTGCCGAAATTATTATTGGTCACGTTAGCGCAGGCATACGTTTAGCGAAGCGTAATAAGTTACCCGATTTATTGATAGATTTTATTCGTACACACCACGGTACTTCCACCGTAATGTATTTCTATAAGCAGTATATCCGCGATTTCCCTGAGGATAAAGCGGCTATTGCCAAGTTTACCTATCCTGGTCCTAAACCATTTTCAAAGGAAACAGCGGTTTTAATGATGGCTGATACGGTAGAGGCTGCATCACGCAGTATTCAAAACCCCGATCACGATAAATTAGATAGTCTTGTAGAAAAGCTAATTGATCATCAAATTAAAGAAGGGCAATTTGAAAATGCTCCTATTACCTTGCGGGAGATACGCAGTGTGAAGAAGATCTTCAAAAAGATGCTAATGAACATCTACCACGTGCGTATCAAATATCCTGACTAATATTAATGGGCTTTTAACTCTTCTGTTTCTTCTTGGTCTCCGTCACCGAGAGCTTCACTGATATTATGTTCTCCGTATAAAAGCTCATAGTCTTCCAAATTAGGTGCTGGCTCGAGTTCTTCCGTGTCAAAGTAGAGCTGATAATATTTATCATACTGCTTTAGGAAACCTGCTTGATTGGTTAAAAGTAAAAGATTCTTCCCTTCATTAGCTTTCAAAAGTGCCAGCTTACCAAGCTTACCTTTCCAAATATACTGATTGGGTATTAAGGGAACTTTAGCTAAGAAAGTATGGTCACTAGGGATTATGCTACGCTTTGGCTTCAGCAAAATGTGTTTCATAGTATAAATAATTTTCCCCTAAATTAAGAAATAATCAAGGGCGAAAAGTAGGTGAGCCAATGAAAAATAGCTTGGCCTGAGCGGAAATTATGAGCTCTGTAGAACGGCTTTTGAAACTCCGTCAATCGGAGACTTATGAATTGGTAAGAGCGCGCAACTTTATGTCTCAAATCTCAATAGTGCTAAAACTTCAAAAGCTTGTAGCTATACTCGTTGATCTTTAAGATATACTGTCCCGCAGAGAGAGAAGAAAGGTCAATCTGCATTTTATTGTTTTCTTTCTCACCAAAGCTTTTTACGATTTGCAGGGCACCTTGCTGGTTGAAAATCTGCACGAACACATCGGGGTCTTTTCCTTTGTTGCGGATATTTAGCACACCATTGCTGGGATTAGGGTAAAAGCTATAGTGCTTTCTATCTCTGGACTCAGCCACAATACTTAAGCTTTCTCCGGTGTTAGCAAAAGCATAATCGCCGTTTTCCACTTGACTCAATTCGAAACTACCAATTCGTGAATTGGAACTCCCCACCTTTTTTAATTGATAGGGGTAAATATTCCACTGATCACTTCCTTGGGCACGAAAGAGAAGTACTAGAGAGTCATTACCGTTTTGTAAAAGGGCTTCGTCCGCTTGACCATTACTGCCAATAAAACGAATCTCTCCCTTTAAACTAGATTGGGATAAACCTACTTTTTGAATGGTAAAATAACGCTTGCTGCCCAATTGGAAGTCGAAGCTATTGGTCGTTTTCTTTTCAGCTTCTACTAAATGTTGCATTAAAATTACAGAACCAGAGTCCACAAAATTGTCGCAGTCTATTACAATGGTACTGTAAGCACCGGTTTGCAAACCAGCAGCATTAACGGCTAAATGATCTACCCCGCTGGCAGTTAATAAACTACCACTGTAAGAAGCTAGAACCGCTACTGGGGTAAAGCCCGGGTTAAAATTATGCTGACTAAATTTACCGCTATGGGTAAAGTTATGGTGTACTAACTGGCCATCAGCGCCAAAAAAACTCACATCAACGGGTACATTATTGTGTAAGGTGGGCGCTTCATAAAGTCTTTGATTGAGGCTAAAACTTACACTTTGACTGGTGCTATTATGACTCCACTCATCTACAGAAAATTGCGAAAAACCAGGGTTGTAAACCCAATCAGTTCCAAAATTACTAATCTTGGCTTGACCACTAATAGCCTGTAATTCTGCTAAAAAGCTTGCGCTAGAAAGGTTTTTATAAGCGTGCTTCTTAAAAATACTATCCAAAGTAGAGAAGAAGAGATTGTCGCCTAAATAATGGCGCAGGTTATGACCCACCATAGCGCCTTTTTGATAAGTGTGGAAACCATAAACATATTCGTGAGGCGGTGCGTAAAGCGGACGGAAAACGCCGCCATCTTGCTTGTGGGCATTATTTAAAACGGCCCAAGCATTAGATCGTACCACTTCTAAATAGCGGTTGCGGCTGTAAACTTTTTCTTGGTAAAGATGACTGCTAAACTCAGCCATACCTTCGTTAATCCACATATCATCTGCCGATGCACAAGTGATTAAATTTCCAAACCAATGATGCGCCAGTTCGTGCGCCATAATATCTTCTCCCGAAAGGTTACCGTTTATAAGGCTAATTGGGTAATGGATGCTGGTAGCGTGTTCCATGGCGCCCACAGTAGTGGCAGCGTAGCCAATTCTCGGCCAGCGATAAGCACCAAAATAATTTTCAAATGCGTGAAAGGTGGCTTTTAGATTTTGAAAAGAGGCCTTTAAATTAGCTGTATCCGCAGCTTTAGCGGCCAGTAGAATGTTTTTAACCCCTTGAATGCCCTGCACCGTATCTTCTAAAAACTGATAATTAGCTAGAGCAAAACTGGCCAAATAAGTAGGAATTTGCTCACTCAAAAAGCTGCTGCTTAAAATGGTATCTCCTACCAAGGCTATGCGTGAAATTGAATCGCCAATAAGCATGGGCACTAAAGGGCTCTTACTTTTTACATTAATGGCATAACTCGATTTCTCTACAAAATTATCGTAACAGGGAAACCAAGCGCGTCCAAAGGTGTGCGGGTTAGCAGCAAAACCTACTCCTAAATTATAATAGTATCCAGAAGCGGCATGAAAGCCACCCCAATTGGAAGCATCTGTTTGAGGGTAGCCACTATAATAGATATGTAAATAATCTAAGCTAGAGCTGAGATTTACGGTATTGCTGAATTCTACGCTTAAAAGCGAATCGTTATAGCTATAGGTAAAGTTGGTGTTAGCCTGACCGCTAGCATCAAAGTAGTGCACCGAGTCTACTTGTAAAAGGTGTAAGTCTAAATTTAGCTTGCTGGCACCGCCTATTTTGGGGTTAAAAAAAACTTTAGCATCCGCTTTAAATATTTGACTAGGAATAGCGGTTAAATCGAGGTTAATTTGATAATGAAGAATGTCGAAAGTATCGCTCTTGGCATTATTATTAATGCTGGGAGTAGATAGTGCGGCTAGCGCCTGCTTACTATCCATGCAGTTGAACTGGGCTTGTAGAGCGCCAAAACTGCCCAAAGCAATAAGGATTAGGCTAAAGGGTATTCTCATTTTCTATTTATTTAAGATGCGTTGACGCACCACTTCGTAAAGCACGGCCCCAGCGGCAACGGACACGTTTAGGGAACCAACTTTACCCAGCATGGGTAATTTTACCACTAAGTCTGAGGCTTTTAACCTTTCCGGCGCTACTCCTTTATCTTCCGATCCCATAATAATAGCTAAGGGACCACTTAGGTCTGAGTCGAAACTATTGGTTGTTGTTTTTTCACTGCAGGATACTACTCGTATACCACTCATCTGCAACCAAGTTACCGTCTCATTAAGATTAGACTCTTTGCAGAGGGGTAAATGATTTAATGCACCGGCCGAAGCCTTCATGGCATCTAGGTTTACCGAGGCCGAATTTTTTGTGGTAGCAACGATAGCGTGTGCTCCAACCGCATCTGCCGTACGAGCGATAGCGCCAAAATTACGGACGTCACTAACTCGGTCAAGAATAACGATTAAAGGATCCTCTCCTTTTTCAAAGGTAGCCTGCACCACCTCTTTCAAATCTACGGAAGTAACGGCGCTAATATGCGCAATTACCCCTTGGTGATTTTTACGGGTAAACTTGTCTAGCCGCGACTTAGGTACCACGGCATAAGGGAGTTTGGTTGTTTTTAAAACATCCCATAGTTCCTTAAAAAGTTGACCCTGCAGGTTTTTCTGAATGTAAATTTTATCTATTTCCGTACCCGCTTCAATGGCTTCGAGTAAGGGCCTAATACCACATAGGATTTCGGCTTCGTTGTTGGAGTTGGTCTTGTGCATCTTGTTCTCTGCGAATATCTTTCGAATTATAAATATGGCCTTTACGCCAGGACTCAATTGCTTGCCCCCAACCGTAGCGGTATTGCACGGAGCGTTCTAATTCGAAGTCATTATCCGAAAATGGATTATCTAAATTAATGAAGTTGAAATAATAGGAAAGGGTCGAGCTTTCATTACCATAAACCCATGCTTCCCCGGCAGTGGAGCGGTAAACTTTGGTGGGTGGACCGTAGATGATAAATATTATCCCGCGGTCCGTTTTCCAACCTTCTTGGTAGGAGCTGAAAAGGCGATTGGCTTCTTCTACGCGACGGTAAAAGGAGGCGATAAGTGATTTAGCTCGCTCTTCTTGTCCCGCTCTTTTTTTCCAAAATTCTTCAATCCAAATGCGTAATGATGCTGGATCTGATTTGGCCGCCAATAAACCTTCATACTCTCTTTGGGTGGTAAGATAACGCAGTGGTTCAGCCATATCAACAAACTCTCCTACGAGAGGAAAATGGCGGTAAAAGGAATAAATAGTAAAGCCCGCCCACTGCGTAGTATCTAGTCGAAAGTGATAGAAGCCTTGCTCTGGTAGGGTAATTAAGCTATCGGCCTCTACTAAAAAGGTAGTATCTGGTTTAAGCTCAAAGCTTTCACTATTCTGACTAGAGTAGGGAGGGAGAGCTAAGGGAAACTCACGATTGTAGTGACTAACAAAATAATATTTTGGGTTTAAAAGGCTGTGCTCCAGTTTAAAAGGCACGGCGGGGGGAATATGATTGGTGAAGATTATTTTGTCGTTGGGGTCTTTTAGCACAAAATAGCTAGAACCATTTAAGCTGGCTTTTTCAATGGAAAGAAAATTGCTAAAAGAAGTACCCCGACCAATGTCAGTTAATTTAACAAAGAGCACTTTATTATTTTCTTCATCTTCCACCTCCGGTGTCTTAATGTCAAAAAAGCCATTAATTCCTTTCGTAGGAATAGCCGAAGACATGTCAATGAAGTTTAGACTATCTCTATCGAGGATGATGGAACTTTCGATGTTTTTTAAAACCTGGAAATTAAGTTTAAACGCCGCTTTATATTCATCCCCCTCATTACTTCTTGTGTACAAAAGTTCAGAACTTTTTATACGGTAAAATACGCGACTCATTGTATCACTTATGTGCTCAATGCGGTAATGCGGCCGCAAAGCCATATTTTGAGGATTGTAGAGATAAGCTAAATTATTACTCTGCAAACCTTGGGGTCCGCGACAACTGCTTAGTAAAAGCACAGAAAATAGTAGTAAGAGTAAACTTCTTGGCATTGCGGCAAATTTAAGAGAAATTATAGCGCATAAATTTCTTAAAAAGTATTTATGTAGGAGAGGTGAACTTTAGTATTTCTAAAGTCGAAATTATCGCGGTTACTTTTTCCTACTGCTAAAAATAACGAGAATATTCCCGCTTTGGTTTGAAAGTTAATTCCTGTTCCCAATCCCAAATGCCAATTCGCATTAATGGCAGTGGCCTCTTTCTTTTCAGTATAGGCTGCATCACTAAAAACACTAAGGTAATCTTTGCTGCCAAGCATGTAGCGCATTTCATTTTGGAGAATTCCGTAAGCACTGCTAAAAAGGCTAAGTTCATTAAAGCCACGCAGGGTTTTAATTCCACCCAGTCTAAAAAGCTCATTATCAAACAATTGATCGGATAAAAGCGCTTCAGACATTAAACCGCTATAGTAAACCCAATTGCCAGTAAAGTTCCAGTAATTTTCGGCTTTAAGCTCCCAGCCATATTGGTTTACAGAACTGCCATCACTTTCTCGGCGTGCACTTAGCGCTAGTGCTAAAAGGCGGTAGCCTGAGCTAGCCACAATTCTGTTATTAAGGGTGCTAAGATCTAGGCCCAGTTTAAACCGAGTACTACTAAAGTCACGTAAATTATTAAAGTTAGTTTCCTCCGTTTCGCTCAAGGCAGATGAGCTGGTAAATTCCACTGCACCTAAGAAGTAGGAGTTTTGGGCCAGCCAATAAGAAGCTTGACCTTTAAATTTGCGATTAACAAAGCTAGAATCTTGTCTGAAAATAGCTAAATCGGTGCTAAGCCCGAAAGGACTATTAAAAAGAAAGGGATAGCCAAAGTTGAGATTAAAATCTTCTACGGACTCATCAGGACGACGCCAGCGCACCCCAATTTCCTCGCCGCGATTAAAGGTGTTTTGTAAAGCTAATTGAAAATCTCCGTTAAGGGTACTGCGTCCTTCGGCGTTCGTGTTTAGGCCTATAATACCGGTAATCTGATTGTTGTTTGCTTTTTCTAAGTAGAGGTATAAAATGCTATTCTCTCTAAAAAATGCTACTGCTGGTGACCGTTTAGACTTAATATAAGGTAAGGCAAGAATATTTTTTTCAATGCGTTTCAAGCTCCGATCTGAATAGGGCATGCTTCGACGATAGCCAATTTCGTATTTCAGAATCCCTTTGCCTACTTTATCATAACCTAAAATTACTAAAGAATCGAGTCGGATTTGTGGTCCAGGATCAATACTTACATCGGCATTAAGAGTATTGTTAATTACTTCATAATCATTAAACTGAAGATAGGCAAAAGGATAACCCAAATCATCATACCTTTTAAGGATATCCTGCAATTGTTGCTCTAAACGTTTTGCGGTAAGCGGTGACTTATTGCCTAAGATTTTCGAATCTTCTTCAAGAAAAGCCGCATTAGTTAAGCGGATTTCACCCAATTCTAGGGCCTTTTTTGAATGTAATCGAAGCGTGCTATCCTCTACGCTACAAGATGCTAACCAAAAGCCTTGCTGCTGTAAAGCTTGAATAGCCTTGGCGCAATTTAAATCTTCATCAGCAAATTTCTCATCCAAGAGATTGCTTAAGTATTTGTAGTCGCTTACGCTTTCGCAGATGAGCTGGTAAGACGGCTTCTGCGCAAGTAAAGAAAAGGAGCAAAGGAGAAGGAGTAGATACCGCATTTATAAGGACCAGTCTATGGGATTCAAATGCCAATCAGCCAACTGTTGATTGCAACGCGAAAATGGTTTGGAATTAAAAAAACCCCGATAGGCCGAAAGAGGAGATGGGTGCGCACTAGTAATTATGGCATGTTTACTAGTATCAATTAAAGCTGCCTTTTTTTGAGCAAATGCGCCCCAGAGAATAAAAACGATGTGCTCTTGTTCTTGCGACAGCTTAGAAATTATGGCATCGGTAAACTTTTCCCAACCTTGGTTTTGATGACTTGCGGGCCTATGTGCTTTTACACTTAAGATGCTGTTTAGTAGTAGAACACCTTGCTCCGCCCATTTAGATAAATCGCCAAAAAAGGGTGCTTCGATATTTAAATCAGTTTTTAATTCTTTAAAAATATTGCGCAGCGAAGGTGGGAATTTCTCTCCCGCAGGTACAGAAAATGACAGACCATGAGCCTGATTTTCGCCGTGATATGGATCTTGACCTAATATTAGTACTTTTGTTTTTTGCGGCGCGAAATACCCCAAAGCATTGAAGGTGAGAGCTTCATTTGGGTAAATGCTGTGGTTGGTTCTTTGTTCAGTTAAAAAAGAGTCTAAGTTTTTAAAGTACTCTCGCGTAGTCTCCTCGGCGAGGAAATTCTGCCAAGAAGGAGGAATTAGACTAAAAATATTGTTCATAGAATACCAAAATATGTTTTACGCGGTTAATATATATGTCTAGGTGTTTAAACCAAAAAAGCTATTTTTGCTTGCAATGCATCTAGCACTAATTAATTATCGAAGATAAGATGAAAAAAGTATTGACAATTTTAGCACTATTTATGGGCATTTTGGTGCTTCAATCATGTGGAGGAGCGGAAAAGTGCCCTGCTTATACCTCTGCGGAGCAGCAGTCAGAAGTTTTGGAAGCCTAAATGGATCTAAGAGAATTAACAAAAGCTTCGCAATTAGATGAGATTGATGCGAACTCTTCGGAAGGTAAAGGTGTTTTAATATTTAAACACAGTACACGCTGTATAATTAGTAAAATGGTGTGGCGTAATTTAACGACGGAGTGGTCCAACGATTTGGATCATATTCCCGTTTACTATTTAGATTTGATTAGCAACCGAGCGCTTTCGCAGGATGTATCAAAACGATACAATGTTCATCACGAGTCGCCGCAAGCATTGCTCATTAAAAGTGGTAAATGTGTATACCATGATTCACATCATGGTATTAGCCAGAAAGAAATTAAGAATTTGGTAGATGCGTAAAATTGTTTTTTTAGGATTAGTATTATTTTTTAGCAATGGCCTTTGGGGGCAATTGACTACTGATGCTGATTTTAAAAGACAAGTTTATGATCGCGCTTACTTAGGGGGAGTAAACCTTAATACGCGTGGATTTGCCTTGGAAGGCAGATATTTAAAATACATTGACGGTTACAGCGCACAAGGTTTTGAAATTAATTTTGCTAAAATCAGGCATCCAAAAGAAATTATTTCGTCAGAAGATATATTCAACAACTATCGCGGATTTGTGAAAGGACGAATTAATTCATTTTATACTTTGAGAACGGGTTATAACTACGAGCAGATATTATTTGATAAGACTGACCGTGGATCAATCTCTATTTCTTGGATTGCAAGTGGCGGTGCCTCTTTCGGTTTATTGAAACCCATCTACCTTAGTGTAAATGAATTTGGTGACGACGGCGATTTACGCGTTGAAACGGTCCGTTATACTGGCGAAACTAACCCGGCTAACATTAATGGCGAAGCATCATATTTAACCGGTATACTAGAAACGAGGGTTAAACCTGGGATTTATGTGAAAGGGGGAATAAGTTTCGATTATCAGCTTTTTGATGATGACATTAGTACCATTGAAACAGGTATTGTTTACGATTATTACTTTACAGAGGTGCCCATATTTTTTGAGGCGCAAGAAGATATAAATTGGTCAGGTTTCTTTCAATTATACCTGTCAGTTAATTTTGGATACAAGCTTAATTAGAGTATGAGTGAGGTGTTGGAGCTGAAAGAAGCTCATGAGAAGAAGCAAAGTATCTCCCGAGGAAAGCCCCGCTGGTTGCGGGTAAAGTTACCTACGGGTGAGAAGTTTAAGAATGTTAGAAAGCTAGTAGATAATTACGGTTTGCATACCATCTGCGAAAGCGGAAATTGCCCAAATATGGGTGAATGCTGGGGAGCAGGAACCGCTACTTTTATGATTTTGGGAAATGTATGTACCCGCAGTTGCGGCTTTTGCGCCGTAGCAACAGGTCGCCCAGAGTCGGTAGATTGGGATGAACCCGAAAGAGTAGCGCGTTCGGTTAAATTGATGAAAGTGAAGCATGCGGTGCTTACTTCCGTAGATAGGGATGACTTGCGCGATGGAGGTTCTATTATTTGGAGAGAAACCGTGCAAGCGGTGCGCAGAATGAGTCCGGGAACGACAATGGAGACATTAATTCCAGACTTTAAAGGTGAATGGCGTAATATAGATAGGATTGTAGAGGTGGCACCAGATATTGTCTCTCATAATATAGAGACTGTTCGTCGCTTAACCCGCAAGGTGCGCATTCAAGCTCAGTATGATCGGAGCATGGATGTTCTTCGATATTTAAAAGATCAAGGCTTGCCACGCACAAAATCAGGCATAATGTTAGGCCTTGGTGAAAAAGAAGAAGAAGTTATTGACAGCCTAAAAGACCTGCGAGAAGCGAAAGTTGATATCGTAACATTAGGTCAATACTTACAACCAACTACTAAGCATTTGCCTGTAAAAGAGTTTGTTAGCCCAGAGGTTTTTGCCAATTATAAAGAGATTGGATTAGAGATGGGTTTTAGATATGTAGAAAGCGGACCATTGGTTCGTTCTTCTTACCATGCGGAAAGGCACATGTTTTAGCCTTTTATAAGAGTTTAGAAATTATATTTGTCGCACAGCATTTTAAAAAAAGGAAAAAGAATGAAAAGAAAGTTACTTTTCTCCCTCGGTGGAATTATGATGTTAGGAGCTTTGGCTTGGATAGGAGTTCCCTCGAATAATCAGGAATATTACAGTGAAAGAAGCAGCGATTCTTCGGCAGATGACGCCAAGGGATCTGCAGAGCACTTACATCGCTTAAGAATGAACCCTACCACGGGTAAAATTGAACAAGCAGACGTACTTGCAGCTCGTCAGGCTACACAGCAATTAGCACTCAATAAAAATAACGCTTCCATTGGTTTAAACTGGGAGCCTATGGGTCCTAACGATATGGGTGGTCGTACTCGCGCGATCTTATTTGATAATAGTGATAGCTCTCGTATGTGGGCGGCCTCTGTTTCAGGTGGTATCTTTCGCAGTCCTAATGCTGGTCGCAGCTGGATTCCAGTTAATGATCAAATGAAAAACTTAGCGGTGAATAGTATGACTATGGCGGCCAATGGCGACATTTATGCCGGCACTGGAGAAGATATGTACTACTTCGCTTCGGGTCGTGCATCCGGCGGTATTCTCGGTGATGGTATCTTTAAATCTACTGATGGCGGTCAAACGTTTTCACAATTAGCAAGCACAGATCCTGCAAGTAATCCTGGTCAAGGCTGGGGAGCAGTAGGTAAAATGGCGGCAGATCCTTCTGACGCGAATCGTATTTATGCGGCCACTAGTGATGGCTTAAAAGTAAGTAATGACGCTGGCGCTAGTTGGACTGATGCGATTCCTGCAGGAGGCGAAGCACTAGATTTAACTGTAACTTCAAGTGGCGCTGTATGGGTTAAAGAAGGCCAATTCATCTATTACTCTACTTCAGGTGACGCTGGTTCTTATATTGAGAAAACAGTTTCTTTAGCGGGTGGAATAGATCCAGCCACGAATATCCCAAGAAGTACTTTTAGAATGCGTATTGCCGTAGCACCGAATAATGAGGATTACGTATACGTATTAGTAACAACTAATGGAGGTATGGACCGCGTTTATCAATCTACTGATGGCGGTACTACTTGGAATACCATAGGAACCGCTTCAGCTTTATTAAATCCTATTACGCAAGTACCTTTTGCAGTTGCCATTGGTGTAGATCCCAAAAATGAAAAAAGAATCATGATTGGTGGTTTAACCTTATGGGAATGGAGTGAAGGTAATGGCTGGTTTCAAGTGGCCTCACAATCTTCAGGCTCTTTTAGTTTTTACGTGCACGTAGATATACATGAAATCGTATGGCGTAATGATCAGCCTAATACAATTTGGGTTACCAATGACGGTGGTCTTTTTAAGTCTTCCAATGATGGATTCTCATGGTCCGAAGAAAACAAGGGCTACGCTACCATTCAGTTTTACTTTATGGACGTAGGATTTGATGGCCAAATATTAGGAGGAACTCAGGATAACGGTACGATCTTAATAGATCCAAAAGCACCCCTGCCAAAAGCTGGAACTAGAACTATAGGCATAACACAGCCAAATGGATCTACTGTGGATGGTGACGGAGCAGATGTAGAAATATCACATTTAGATCAAGAGATAAGGTTTAAAGCAAGACAATATGGCCAAATGGGCCGCTCCATCGACAAAGGTGGAGAATACTCTTACTTCTATGGAACCCGTATGGCTTCCCGTTATAATCAGTTTTCTTCTGCTTTTGCAGATTTTACTGGACCTTTTGAATTATGGGAAGAGTTGAATGATCCTAATAGCATTGATTCAATTGAGTTTTCGGCGGATACTCTCAAAACTAGTATTGGTTTTGGTAACGGAGGTGTAAACTATAATGGTGCTTTTGTTAAACCGCAAAGTGCTACTAAGTTTAAAGCAGAGTCATTTAAGATATTCACCTCTAGTCTAGAGGTAGTTTCTGACGCGAATGGCGTTCTATCCGGTGACGGTACTGGTAGCTTTGATGAAGCTACAGGACAGTTTACTGTAACCTTTACCAGCGGAACTAATCTTGAAATTAGAGCCTCTGTAGCAGTTCGCTATGATGCGGGAGCATTAATTAATTATGAAAGCTTGACTGGGGAAATTCAATTAGTGGATACCCTACAGAATGCTTTAGAACCGGGTGAATCTGTGAAATTCCAAGATCCAGTACAATCTATGTTTGCTGTAGGACTTACGGCCTTTAATAATGCCGGTGAACCTGGTAACCTTGGTGGTGGTATTTGGATGGCGCGTGATGTATTAAGCAATCGCACATCTATTCCAGAATGGTGGCACATTGGTGCCATGTCTGAGGGGCAAACTCCTTCGGAAATGACCTTCAGTCCAGACGGAGACGTTCTTTATGTAGGTACTACTTCTGGTAGAGTATATCGTTACTCTAACCTTATTAACGCAAGAACTGAAGAATCGGCCGATATCGATATCGATTTCTTAGTTAACCCACCGGCACCTAGCACGGCTGTAGTTGATGCGAAAATAATTTTTTCTCAGTCAAATAGAGCAGTAACTGGTATTGCTATTGATCATAATGATCCTGATCGTTTACTTATTACCTTAGGAAACTATGGCGGTAACTTAAACCACGTTTATTATACAGAACAGGCAAGAAGTGCTAATTTAACTACGAGCAGCTTTATTGTAAAAGATGGTGATTTACCTAAACTACCTGTTTACGATGCAGTATTTAACTACAATGACCCTGCCATGGGCCAAGTAGTATTAGCTACTGACTTAGGTGTATTCTCAACTCTGAATATTACTGCAAGTCCAACTTCATGGGCACCAGATAATAGCGGTTTTGCTAATGTGCCAGTATTTGATTTACTGCAAACACGCACTGTTCGTTACGACTTAGTTAATAATGAAGATTTTGAGGGCGCTATTTACGCGGCTTCACATGGTAGAGGCATATTTAAAACTTCTACTACGGCAGATTATGTTGGCGTAAAAGAGCAAAAATTAGTGGATAACAGCACGGCTAAGGCTGCTTTAGAAGTTTATCCTAACCCAGCACAAAACCAAGTTAGTGTGGGCTTAAACCTAACGAATCGCAGTGATGTGAAAATCACCGTACGCGACCTTAGTGGTCGCTTGGTTAAAACGCTTTCCGCGAAATCACTACCAGCAGGTACCAAAAGCTTAAATATGGATGTTAGCACCTTGAAAACGGGTACCTACATCGTTAATTTAATGGTAGAAAATGAAAGTCGCACAGCCAAGCTGATTGTAACTAAGTAAATTAAAAGCTTATATATTTAAAGCCTTCTCCTTTTGGGGAAGGCTTTTTTATTTGAATTAAGATGAGAGTAGCAATAAATGGTTTTGGAAGAATTGGGCGTAGCTTTTTACGTGTAGTAGAGGCTTATCCAGAAATAGAAGTAGTAGCCATCAATGACTTGGCGGAGCTGAAAAATCAAGCACATTTACTAAAATACGATAGCACCCATCGTCTCTTTCCGAATGATATTAGTACGGAAGGACAAGAACTAATTGTGGGGAAAAGACGCATTGCTTATTCATCATTTAGAGATCTAAAGGAGGCCCCGTGGGAGGGCCTAGACCTAGACATTATTCTTGAATCTACTGGTCTTTTTAGAGAACAAAGTTTGTTAAAAGCTCATCTAGCGAAAGCGAAGAAAGTTATAATAAGTGCACCACCTTTGGATGATACCCGCACCATTGTTTTAGGGATAAATGAGGACAGAATTTTAAGCAGCGACCGAGTGCTCTCTAATGCCTCATGTACAACCAATAGCGCTGCTCCCTTAGTTGAGGTGGTATCGAGATTATGCGGAATTGAGCATGCTTATATAACTACGGTTCATAGTTACACCACCGATCAAGGATTACAGGATGGACCACACAAAGATTTTCGTAGAGGCCGGGCTGCGGCAGAGTCGATTGTGCCTACCACTACGGGTGCGGCCAAGGCGATAACCCGCATATTCCCAGATTTAGAAGGAAGAATCGGAGGGGCGGGAATAAGGGTGCCAGTGCCCGACGGTAGCCTTACCGATATAACATTTACCGTAAAAAAAACAGCCTCCGTAGAGGCTGTTAATAGTGCTTTTAAAGAAGCTTCGGAAACGTATTTGAATCCTTATTTAGGTTATACTGCTGATCCTATTGTCTCGCGTGATATAATAGGTAGTCCTTATTCTTGTTTATACGATGAAGGCCTTTCTTCCGTGCTCGGTCCCATGCTAAAAGTGGTAGCCTGGTACGATAATGAAATGGGCTACTCCAATCGTTTAAAAGACTTAATCTTGTATTTAGCTCGCCAAAAGCACATCTAGCTGAGCAGGTAGCTCTGCCAAGTTTACATTTTTGGCAACTATGTTACCTTCTTTGTCTACTAAAACAGTAAAGGGAATCGCTTGAATGCCATAGGTACGGCCAGCAACACTGTTCCAACCTTGTAAGTCACTTACGTGGTTTGGCCAGATTAAACCATCTTGCTCAATTGCTTTTAGCCATTCAGCCCGTGGGTTTTGTTGTTGCTGTAAGCCATCAAATGAAACGCTCATTACGGTAAAGCCTTTGTCCTTGTAATCATTATAAATTTTAACAAGCATTGGATTTGCTGCTCTACAAGGACGACACCAAGCCGCCCAAAAGTCTACTAATACTACTGAACCTCTTAAGTCTGATAGACTTCTAAGTTGACCTGTACTGTCTGGTAAAGAAATTTCTGGGGCAGGACTTCCTACGGCAATTTGATCTTGCTTGGCCTCCATCTCTTTTTGCACTGCCACTTGTTCTTTAATACTCTCTAACTGCTTGCTAAAGTTAACCGCGTGTGGGTTATTCGGGTAAGCAATGCTTAGGGCAGAGTCTACTTTAATATAGTAATCAAGGTGATCTTCGGCACTCACTAATTGCATTTGCCCAAGGCTCTGAGGCCAGATAAAAAGGTTAGCCATATTTGCAGGCTCTTCGTCAATTAAGGCTAAAAGCTCATCACCAGTGGCATCAACCTTTTCTTCAAAGGTTTTTTGCATGGCAGCACGTAGAGCCATAAAATTGGCACTGTCGCGTGATTCATTTAACTTCTCTCCTAAGCTATCAATGTATTTACCGGCATCGTAAACGATATCGTTAATACGCTTAATGCGGATACTTTCTTTGTTTCCGTTAATATCATAATTACGGTCTACCCCTTCAACTAAAGGATCAATAGTAATATTGATATTTTCTGAACCGTTAGTGAAAAAAGGAATACGCATGCCGCCAGCATCTAACATTAGAAAGTCTGCGGTGTCAATTTGAATGTCGTAAGTAAATACTCCATTATCCGATTTTAACGTATCTAGGGTTTTAACCGCAGCAGGGGATAGTTTGGAAATTACAATTTCATTGATGCCTTCGGCACTAATCTTAATACTGGTTACGCCTGGTCCGCCGCTTTGGTTTTGGCAGGCTACAAATGCTAAAGCTATTAGGCTTAAACTTAAAATTTTTCTCATTTTTCTATTTTTCTAGAGATTGAATTACAATTTTGCTAGCCATTTTAGGGTCGGCTTTCCCTCCTGAAAGTTTCATTACTTCACCCATAAAAAGACCCGTCAAGCCCTTTTTACCAGCTTTGTATTCGGCTACTTTATCAGGATATTTCGCCAAAGCAGCATCTACCCAGCCTTGCAGCTCATCGGTATTGCTCTCTTGAATTAGATTTAAATTTTTTGCTAAAGCTTCCGCAGATGCCTCAGGATTAGCAATTAATGCTTTAAAAAGCTCACCATTCGCGGCCGAGTTACTAATCGTGCCTTTATCTACCAAGTTGATTAAATTGGCAATGGTAGCCGCCGATAAAGGAAAGCTAGAGATATGCATTGCTTTTTCGTTGAGATAGGACTTTACGCTGCCCATCATCCAGTTCGCGGCTGCTTTATAGTTTTTAGTGTGTTCAATAATTTCCTCGTAAAATAGAGCGATTTCTTTACTTTCAGTAAGCAGAGAAGCATCGTATTCGCTCAGGTTTAGCTTAAGGTACTTATTAAATAGTTCTTTAGGAAGTGGCGGTAAATTATCTTGTACCGCTTTAATATACTCTTCTTTAACCAAGATAGGCTGTAAATCGGGCTCGTTGAAATAGCGGTAATCGTGCGCATCTTCTTTGTCACGCAGTAATTGGGTTTTACCCTTAGCGGCGTCGAAAGTAAAAGTTTGTTGAATTACTTTATCACCTCCTTCAATTACAGCAATCTGGCGATTAATTTCGTAATCGATAGACTTTTGCACGCTGCGGAAAGAGTTCAGGTTTTTCACCTCTACCTTAGTACCAAACTTTTCTCTACCCACTGGGCGAACCGAAATATTGATATCGCAACGCATGCTACCTTCCTCCATATTACCATCGCTAATTTCTAGGTAACGCACTAATTTACGCATCTCCGTTAAGTAGCTATAGGCTTCTTCACCGTTTCTAAACTCGGGCTCACTTACAATTTCTAATAAGGGAACACCTGCACGGTTTAGGTCAATAAGGGTATTAAAAGGATCAATATCATGCGAGCTTTTACCCGAATCCTCTTCCATGTGAATGCGGGTTAGGTTAAGTTTTCTAGACTTTCCCTCCGCATCTTTAATTTCTATAGATCCGCCATTGCAAATAGGCGTTAGGTCTTGCGTAATTTGGTAACCTTTCGGTAGATCCGCATAAAAGTAATTCTTCCTCGCAAATTCGTTTAATTCACGAATTTCGGAATTGCAGGCAATACCTAGTTTTACGGCAGATTCTAACACCCTTTCGTTAAACATCGGTAAAGTACCAGGATGCCCTAAGCTTACCGGACTAATTTGTGAATTAGGACTGGCACCATATTCGGTGGCGTCTGTGGCGTAAGCCTTACTTAAAGTGTTAAGCTGCACGTGAATTTCGATTCCGATTACCGGTTCGTATTTCGCTCGTATTTCAGCAGGTAGATCGTTTTTTGCCATTGTTGCAAAGATGCAAAATGTATAGCTTTTCTCTTTATTTTCTTTAAGAAATAATAGGGGTCAATTGTTTGAGGAAGCTTTCCTGATCTCCAGCTAGGAAGAAATGTTCTACCTCTAAGATGTAAATGGCCGCTAGCTCATCTTGGCTTAGACCTAAAGAGGCCACTTTAACAAAGTCTTTTTCACTGCAAATTAGTACCGCTTTCTCTTTATTAGCTTGCGCTAGAAGGGTTTTCAGATCACTTAGACTAAAACTATAATGATCTTTAAAATGATGTTGGTCTACTAATTCCAAACTAGTACTTATATGCTCTACCATGTATTTAGGATAAGCGATTCCACTAAATAGTATGGCCTTATTGCCTTCAAACTTCTTACCGCTATTGTTTTTTAAAGGGCTGTATGCGAGAGAACTAAAGTAAATGGGTGCCTCCGAATAGTTGGCAATGGCGTTTTTAATTTCCTCTTTTCTAGTAGAGGAGAGGTCAGGGGGACATTTGGTAACCACAATTACCGTGGCTCTTTTTGCTCCTCTGCGCGCTTCACGAAGATTTCCTGCAGGTAAAATCAGATCTTCTGTAAAAAGATTGTGATAAGCCGTGAGCATTATATAGGTATCAGCCTGCACCGAACGATGTTGAAAAGCATCGTCCATTAAGACTAAGTCGGGGTTAAAATCTAAGGCGGCTTCTAGTGCCAGCTTGCGTTTTTCTGCCACAATTACCTGTGTCGTCGGGAATTTCTGGGCAATTTGTAGGGCCTCATCGCCAGAGTCATTGGCACTTCCTTGCTCGTCTACCAAAAGCAGGCCGGTTGTTTTTCGGCCATAACCGCGACTGACCACTACTGCCGATTGATAGTCTAAATGCTTAAGGAGAAACTCGGTCATGGGGGTTTTTCCCGTTCCGCCTGTGCTAAGATTGCCAATAGCAATAGTCTTTACGGCGGGGTAATAAATAGGGAGCCACTTATTGTTAAAGAAGATATTACGCAGAGCGGTAATTGCTCCGTAAATCAAGCTAAAAGGCCATAAGATTTTACGCATCTAAGCTTGCATTTAAAAAGTTGATAATTTCTTCTTCCTCGCTTGGATCAAACCAATTTATTGCGGGATCGCGTCTAAACCAAGTCAATTGTCTTTTGGCATAACGACGGCTATTTTTCTTAATCTCTATTTTTGCTTCGTCCAAAGTTAATTCCCCATCAAAATGGCGGAAAAGCTCACTGTATCCTACAGTCTGCAGAGCATTTTCACTGCGAAAAGTCTCCACATTACGAACTTCTTCAAGCAAGCCAGCAGCAAACATTAAATCTACTCTTTTATTAATGCGATTATAAAGCTGGGAACGCTCTATGTGTAGGCCTATTTTAATAACATTGAAAGGACGTGCTTTCTTTTCGGCTTTTTGTAATTCTGCCATCCTCTTGCCGCTAAAGCGCAATAACTCTAAGGCACGAATTAACCTTTGAGGATTTTTCTGATCTACTTTTAGCCAGTAGTCTGGGTCTAAGCGGGCCACTTCACTTTGCAGAAAAGTCAGTCCGGCACTCTCGTATTCAGCTTTGATGCTTGCGCGAATCTCCTCAGGTATAGTGGGTAAATCATCCAAACCTTCCGTTAAAGCCTTTAAATATAAGCCGGTGCCACCCACCGCAACAATAATAGGATTGTCACTAAATAATATTGCCAATCTTGACAAGGCTTCCTTTTCAAAAGAACCAGCGTTTAAGGAATCTTGAATAGAACGATCGTGTATAAAATGATGCTTGGCCGCAGTCAGTTCTGTAGCATTGGGCACAGCGGTGCCAATAGAAAGTTCACGGTAAAATTGCCGCGAATCGAAAGATATTATTTCGGTGTCGAAATGTTGGGCAATTTTAATAGCCGCAGAAGTTTTTCCTACCGCTGTGGGTCCACAAACACAGATTAAAGTATTAGCCAATTTTTTCTCCACAATTATGACAGTAAATTGCCTTAAACCTAAGGTCGGCTGTATCGCAATAAGGGCAAACCTTGGTCTGATTAGCGGCTATATCTTCCTTAGATTGTCGGTTTAATTCGGAGGTTACAATACCGGTGGGTACGGCAATTATTCCGTATCCCATTATCATTATTATAGATGCGATTAATTGCCCCAGCGGAGTTTCAGGGGAAATATCGCCATAACCAACGGTAGTAAGAGTAACAATACACCAATAAATAGAAATGGGAATACTTTTAAAGCCGTGTTTGGGGCCTTCTACCATGTACATAACAGTACCCATAATAAAGGTCATGCAAACCACCGCAATAATGAAGACGACAATTTTATGGCGACTGGCCTTTAAGGCATTGCCTAAAACGTTGGCCTCGCCAATAAAGCGTACCATTTTCAAGACTCGAAAAACCCTTAAAAGGCGCAGCGAACGAATGACAATAAAGTATTGGGCACCACCCAAAACTATCGCCAAGTAACTAGGGAGAATACTTATTAAATCTATTATGCCGTAAAAACTGCGCGCATAGCTCCAGGGCCGACTAACAATTGCTAACCGTACTATATACTCCACCGAAAATAAAATGGTAAAAAACCATTCTAAACTAATAAAGACCTTGGGGTATTTTTGATTGATACTGGGAACCGTTTCCAACATTATCACTAATAAACTGGCGATAATGGCAACCAGTAAAAGTATATCAAAGCGTTTTCCGGCCTTAGTATCCGACTCAAAGATGATGGTATACCAGCGACCACGCCAGCCCTTAAGTACGTCTTCCTTTTTTTCTATCACAGATCGCGTTTTTTCAAGACCGCAAAACTCCCTAAAAGCAATGCAATAGAGTAGAAGAGGGTAATCAATAAGTTTTTAATAGAAACAGAATCAATACTTTCAATATTTAAAAAACTGTTGACTTTAAACAGGCGGCTAAGCGGCTCAGGAATTAGGTTTCGCGATGGTCGGGTAGGGAGGTAATCACTAACTGGGTCACCCACCCAAAAACCTACTACTGGTTCAATGATAAAATAGTAGAGCAGAAGAAGGATAATGGCTAGTGCGCTTTTTCGCAACAAAATTCCCAAGAAAAAGGCGAAGCTTAAAAGGAAGAATACTTCCGCAAAAAAGGCTAAAATAAAGGAACTCTGCTGCCAAAAATCAACCTCAGCTAAGTCATTATAAGAAAAGATTAATGCCGCGGTGGTTAGTGCTACCGTAATAGTGCAGATAAGTGTGAAGAGTAAGAGACTGAAGGTTTTGGAAAGGAAAAACTCTCTTACCGAAAGGCCATCTATCACATTTTGACGCATCGTACGATATTCAAATTCACTGGTCATAAAAAAGAGCATCAAAAAAGCAGGGATAAACTTAAAGAAGCCTGCTAAGTAGGAGGTATTTTGCCATACATAAGGCAACTTATAGAAGCCTGCATCGGCTAAGTTCGCTGGTATGGCAAGCATACTTGGGTCGTTTGGATCTGCTTCTGCGCCTGTCCCAAATATTTGAAAACTACCGAAGCTCACCAATAAGGCTGATAGGAGCATAACAAACAGGACCATACCAATCCAGAAAAAACGATGGTAGCGTAGCTTATGCCACTCAATACTAATTAGCTTTATCACGGGTCAATATTTTTAGGAAACGTTCTTCTAAGCTGGCTTTCTTCTCTTCGATATAACTGAGGTAAATACCACTTTCTGCCAATATCTGATTGAGTTGGCTAGGACTCATTTCTTCGCTAAAGCTGAGATGCAGATGACCATCGATGTCGCGCAATTTTTTAAAACTGGGCATTTGTTTTACAATAGTTTCTAAAGCGAGCATATCTGTTGCAGCCACAGCAATTACTGCATCTCGAGCCGATAATTCATCTGCTAAACCACTGTAAAGTAAACTGCCATTTTGTAAAACAGCTACATGGCTGCATACTCTTTCTACTTCTGCCAAAATGTGGCTAGCAATAATAACGGTGGTACCGTCGGCCGCAATGCGAGTAATTAAGTCACGCACTTCGGCAATGCCGGTAGGATCTAAACCATTAGTGGGTTCATCTAGCAAAAGTACTTCGGGCTCCCCCAAGAGGCTAGCGGCAATGGCAAGCCTTTGTTTCATGCCTAAAGAGTAGGTCTTGAACTTATGCTGGGCTCTTTCATGCAGATTTACCGTCTTTAAGACGGCATCGATATTAGGGTCTTTTAGTCCCTTAATTTTTGCCACCAAACTTAAGTTTTGATGCGCTGTCATATAAGGATAGAAGTTCGGCGTTTCTAGTAAAGCACCGATACGCTTTTTAGCAGAGTCGATACTTTCGCCTCCAAACCAAGAATAGCTGCCGCTATCGGAAGAAAGTATACCTAATATTATGCCGAGGGTAGTGGTTTTTCCGCTGCCATTAGGGCCTAAAATACCGAAGGTTGTTCCTTTGGGTATTGATAGTTTGTATGGTTTTAAAGCCTGAACTTTCCCATAGCGCTTACTAATACCATCAATTTCTAATACGATTTGCAAGGAGCTTGATTTTTGAATTCTGCGAATTTGCTAAAAATCAAAAATAAGAGAATTTCAGGGAGTGCCGCTATTTGCTCATTATTTTGGAAGAGAAATATTGATTTAGACTAATTGTATTCGTCAAAATCGTTAAAGCCATAATCTTCATCATCTTCTTCATCCTCCGGAAAGCTTTCCTCTCCATCTTCGTCTGCTCGCATATTTTTCACGGGCGCTTCCGCTGGTCTCTCGCCGTGCTTTAAAGCTAATTTAATTTGATCAAGGTCCTCGTCTGATTCTTCAATTTGCTCGATGTAGAAAGTCCACATATTGAGAAAGTCATAGATGTAAAGAAGCTTGTCGCCCTTGTCTAGAAAGAATTCTGATACCGCATAGTCTGTCATAGACGGTTGCGCTGGATCGAATGCCATTAAAGGAATTTCCACTCCCTGATTCCAATTGGAGTCAGTTTGGTAGAAGGAGGCCATTTCACCTTCGTCTAATTGAAACGAGCGCACAATACCAAGGTGTAAATGCTCGAGGTTAAACTTTGCAGGAACTAATATATCACGGTAAACATCCTCTTTTTCCCAATCGAGGATTATTCTCAGCCTTTTAGTCATTTTCTGTAATCGGTTTTAGCCCCATTGCGGTGGCTTTATTTAAAGCGAAGGCATAAGCCTGCGCATAGTCGTTTTCAATATCACCGTCAAGAATCGCATCTTTTATAGCATTCTTTAATTCGCCAATTTGTGGTCCGGGTTTTAAGTTAAAGGTTTCCATAATTTCCGAACCACTGATTGGAGGTTGGAAATTTCTCAGGTGATCTTTTTCCTCTACTTCAACCAGCTTTTTTCTAACCTGGCGGTAATTTTCAAGATACTCTTCTTTTTTCTTTTTATTACGTGTAGTGATATCTGCTTCGCATAAAAGCATCAAATCATCTACATCGTCACCCGCTTCAATTAATAAGCGACGGGCCGCACTATCGGTAGCGGTATCGTCTACCACACTTTGAGGACGGCTACTTAACTGCACAATTTTTTTAACATAGCGCAAGGGCTCCCCCAGAGGAAACTTCATGCGGTTAAAGATTTTAGATAGCATTTTGCCCCCTACAAATTCATGTGAGTGGAAGGTCCAGCCGATGCCGGGCACAAACTTTTTAGTTACCGGCTTCCCTATATCGTGGAAAAGCGCAGCGTAACGCAGCCAAAGCTTTTCGCTGGTCGCGGCTAGGTTATCCACTACCACAGCAGTGTGATAAAAATTGTCTTTATGACTTTGGCCCTCAATCTCTTCTACGCCAGCTAAAGCAGTTACTTCGGGTAAAAAGTGCTTTAATAATTGTGTACGGTAGAGTAGAATTAAACCTTTGCTAGGTTTGGGCGCAGCCATTATTTTATTGAGTTCGGTGCTAATTCTTTCTACGCTTATAATTGATAATCTTTCGTTCTGACTTTTGATTGACTCTAAACAAGATTCCTCGATTTGAAAGTCGAGTTGAGTGGCAAAACGAATGGCACGCATCATTCTGAGCGGATCGTCGCTAAAAGTTTGATCGGGCTCTAAAGGCGTGCGGATAATTTTATTCTCAAGGTCTTGAATACCATTGAAGGGATCAATTAGCTCACCAAAGCGCTTTTCATTTAAGCAAATAGCTAAGGCATTAATGGTGAAGTCTCTGCGCTTTTGATCATCCTCTAAACTGCCATTTTCCACGCTCGGCTTGCGGCTATTGCGATTGTAAGACTCTTTACGGGCTCCTACAAACTCAATTTCTATATCGTCACTAATTACCTGAGCCGTTCCGAAGTTTTTAAAGACATTAACTCTGGTACTGCCTAACTTTTTAGCCACTGCTTGGGCTAGTTCTATGCCGCTACCGACCGCTACAATGTCAATATCTTTTGCTTCACCGCGCTTCAGAATAGCATCGCGCACAAATCCACCTATTACGTAGGTTTCCAATCCTAGCTCGTCTGCGCAAGCGCCAATAAGGCGAAATATTTTGTGATTGACTGACTCTAACAAGACTAATATTTAACTGGGAAAAACCCTCTCGGAGTATACCGCTAAGATTATAAAAAGGATTAAGCTTAAGTAAATGCCTATATGCGTGCGCTTTACCTTTGATTTAATTTCATTAAGCTCCTCTCGTGTTTCGTCTAAGATTACCGGGTAGAGCATGGGAAATAATAGAAAGGCCTGCAAGCGTATGGCGCGTTCCTGTGCATCTTGCAAATTGAAAAAGAGGAAATCTTTTATTTCTCCCACCTGCATTTTTTGTTGTATTTGAAGATATTGCAACTGAAGCCCCGATTTGCGCACAAAAAGAGCTAGCATGCCTACACTATTGAGGATAACTAAAACTATAAAGATTAGCTGCATGGTGTCATTTCAAATTCCGCTGCAAAATTAGGGCTTTCTATTGCCATAAAGAAATCTAATGCAAGACAAGCTGATATTGTTCGTAGGTTCTATTCCCTAAGCTTTCTAAGCTAAATAATTGCAGTTTTTGCCTAGCCGCTTGCACTAAGTTTTCGGCTAAAACTTTATCACTTAAAAGCTTTTCGACCGCTTGCGCTAGTTTACCTGCATCCTTAACCGGGCAGAGCAAACCAGTCTTATTATGCTCAATAATTTCGGGTATGCCTCCAGCAGCGGTGGCAACGGTAGGGATTCCAGCGGCAAAAGCATCTAGAATGCTCGTACCTAAGCCTTCGGTTTTACTGGTGAAAAGGAAAAGATCAAAGTCGGCAATAATAGTCGGCACATCTGGGCGAAAGCCTAAGAAGTAGAACTTATCACTCAGTCCTTTCTCGTCTACTTTTGCTTCAAGTTCGCTTCTTAATTCACCGTCGCCCGCTATCACAAAGGAGATATGGCTGTTTCTACTGCTTAAAATCTCTGCGCAATCAATAAAGGTATGATGATCTTTATGGTCTGCTAAAGCGGCAATATTTCCCACTATTTTATAGTCTGGAGGAATCTGAAGTTCTTGGCGCAGTTTCCCTTTTTGGAGTTGGCTAAACTTGGCATTATCAATTACCGAGTAAACGACCTCTACCACCGTTGGGTTTTTAAGCTTCGCTTTTACTATGTCAGCAATAGCACCGCTTACGCAGAGAATTTTTTTAACGCTGCTGTGGTTGTACTTAAAGGCACTAAGCCAAGAACCAGCTACGGGAAAGTCTACTCGGCGGGAAACTACCACGGGAGTATTGGCCTTAAAAAAAGCATTGGCATAAACAGCAAAACCGTGTGCATGCGAATCGTGTGCATGCCAGATTTGAACTCCGTTTTTCTGAGAAAACTTCTTTAACTGTGCCGCAAAGCTGAGATCGAAAGAACTGCGCTTTTTAAGTCCTTTTACGGGAATATTATTTTCTAGGCACCACTGGTGAAAAGGGGCGTCTTTAATACATACCACAAACTGCTCAGCATCCTTTTTTGCCAACTCAGCAATTAAATAAGCAATTTGCTGCTCCCCACCGCGCCAAGATCGGGCAGTGCTGATGTGTAAAATACTAAGACCTTTATTCGCCATTTTCCAGCGCTTTTAGTTTGCTGTATTTTAAATACGTAGCATAGGCACTCCAGCGTGCAATCATCCAACCCTCTTTACCGTCTAAAAAACCTAATTTAAAAATATAGGCGCGCACAAACTTTAAGGTGGGTGAAATTATTATTTTCAAAAGGCTAGATCGCTTGCCATTCTTAAAGGCAGCGGCGCTTGAAATATCGGTGAACTTCTTAATTTGCTTTAGGTGCTCTTCAAAAGTATAAATACTGTAATGTAAAAGGTGTCCAGGCAGTTGCGCAGTTTTGGCCCCTGCTTCTAAAATGTAGGTGTCATGCGGATTCTGTCCACCCCAAGTGCCTTTACGACTATCCCATAGGCGTAGTTTACGGTCTGGGTACCAGAGTCCGTGACGAATCCATTTACCGCAGTAATTGGTTAAACGGTTTAAATAATAACCATCGTACTGCCAGTCTTCTTTTACCTTCTTTATCGCTTCACGCAGATGCTCATCCAAGGCTTCATCTGCATCTAAAGAAAGAATATGCGGGTATTTGGCTTGACTGATGGCATAGTTCTTTTGTTCGATATGCCCTGGAAAGGCATGCTCAATAAAAGTAGCACCTCTACTAATGGCTATGTTTTGAGTAGCGTCTTTACTAAAAGAATCGACCACAATAATTTCATCGGCCACCCCTTGCAAAGAGTCGAGGCAGCGCCCAATATTACGCTCTTCGTTAAAAGTGATTATTAGGGCCGATACTTTAACCTTCATGGCTTAGTTGCTGATAGGTTTCTATCCATTGCTGGGCAATGTTTTCAAGTGAAAATTGCTGAGCAAAAGTAAAGTTTCTGTTAATGGCCTCTTTGCGCTTCTCCTCGTTTTTCCAAAAGTGACTAATGGCATGGGCTAAGGTTTTAACATTAAGCTCATCTAATAAAATGGAGCCTGGACCAGCCACTTCTTTTAGCGCGCTATTGTTAGCGGTTATTAGAGCTGTTTTACTGATCATCGCTTCTAAAAGCGGTATACCAAAGCCCTCAAATATCGAAGGGTAAATAAAAATTTTGGACAGCTGATATAGAGCCGCTAAATCTGCATTATCGTTTATTGTTAGCGGTCTAATCAGTTCCTGCTCATCTGCCTTGAGCGCATTGTAAAAACTAGACCAAGACCCTTTAGCGCGACCCACTACGATAAGCGGGATATTTAATGAAATACAGGCTTGGGCTACTAAAATGGGGTTTTTGCGTTCTTCTAAAGTGCCAACAAAAAGACAGAATCTTTCCGGTAGCTTATGTTCTTCTTTAAGGCGCGTAAAACGTTCTTGTTGGTCTTGCCAATATACCTGATCGCAAGATTGAAATATTACTTTGATGCGGCTGGGGTCGATGCCTAAGTAGTGACTTAAGTCGGAGCGCGTTTGTTGACTAATGGCCACAATTAAATCTGCGGACTGACAGGCTGAGCGTAACTTTTTCTCGTAAATTTTACGGTCTATCGCTTTGTATAATTTTGGGAAGCGCATAAAAATTAAATCGTGAACACTTAGTACCGATTTAATGCCGCGCTCTTGCAGGCCTTGAGGAATTTCCGCACTCAGACCGTGAAAAACTCCTATGCCGTCTTTTTTTGCACGCGAGCTAACTAGGCGTCTGCGCCAAATTTGGCCAATTAACTTACTCTTTAAACGTGGTCGTACCTCCTGCGCGGAAGCATTCAATTTAAAGTCAACTTTTCCTGGCCAAGGATTGTAGAGGTAATATTGATTTTGCGGATGGAATTCGGTTAAGGTTTTGAGCAGATTTCTCCCAAAATTACCGAGACCACTGGCATTATGAAAAATGCGTTTTGCGTCAAAACCAATTTTCATATTTAAGCGATTGGACTAAATTTTCCTTTCACAAAGCTAGCCACGGCTTTGCCTTTCAAGCGCGTTAGGCTAAAAGGATAATTGGCCGCTTTACTGAAAGGCTTAAGCTCACTCCAAGACCATTCTAAGCTAGGGTTGAAGAAGGTCAGTTCCACTGCCTCGCCTGCTTTTATGCACATGTTCTCTTGGTAGCCGGTTAGTTCACGTGGTGCGCGACTAATTTGGTAAATAATATCGCTTAATTCCATTTCTTTTTCTAAGGCAGCATTTAGAGCTCCGAAGAAACCTTCTAAAGTGGCGGCGCCAAAGGAGGCTAGGTCGAACTCACAGCGTTTCTCTTCCACGGTACGCGGCTCGTGATTACTGGCAATTCCTTTTAAAACGCCTTCTTTTAAAGCCTTTATTAAACTCACTTGGTCACTCATCTCCCGTAAGGGTGGAAATACCTTTAAACGGCTGTCATAAGATTCTAAATCGTCGGCGCTGAAAATCAGGTTCATTAAGTTGACGTCGCCTGATATGGCTAATCCCTTTTTTTGCGCAGCTCGCAGCAGTGCTATGCTTTGCGTGCCACTTATCCCGTTAAAATGTAAAGGAGCATCGCAATATTCAGCTAGGCTAATATCGCGCTCTTGGCTGATGGTTTCGGCAATTTCGGGGATACCCTTAAGTCCAAGCCAAGTGCTCTTAGAGCCTTCGTGCATTTGGCCTTCCGACATTAAATCAGCATCGAAAGACTGCACCTGTAAAGGCTTTTTAAGGTCGCGGTTATAGAGTAGAGCCAGTTTCATTAGGGCGCTATTTTTTACGCAGCGCTTGCCATTACTGAAAGCAAGGGCGCCCGCTTTATTCATGTCGTAAATTTCACTCAGCTCTTCGCCTTTGGTTTCGCGGCTAAAAGCTCCGTAGGGCAGTAAGTTAATGGGGCTAGCAAAACTGGCACTCTTAATATATTGAATGCCCGCTTTATTGTCGGCCACCGGGTTGGTTTGCGGGGAGATGCCCACTGAGGTGAACCCTCCTTGCCAAGCGGCCATAGCGCCTGACTCTAAATCTTCGCGGTCTTCTTTTCCTGGGTCGGAGAAGTTGGCACGTAAGTCCATCCAGCCGAGCGAGACGTGCAGGTTTTCTGCGGTAAATGTTTCAATGTTATCAATACTAATACTGGGAGCAATTTTCTCAATTTTGCCATCTTGTAACAAAAGGTCAACCTCTTGCAAGTGAAATTCTGACTGCGGCTCAATGAGCCTAGCATTTTTAATGAGAATCTGCACTGAATTCTTCATGGCCGGAACTTTTATTGATAAACATTTCGATAAGTAAAAATAGCAAAGCAGCAAGAATAAACCAGTGAGCAAGACTTTGATCTTCCTGCTGTGTTTTTATTTCTAAGCTGTAATTTTCAAATTCATCTTCGCCAATAATTTGCTCGGATTCTATAAAGGGCGCTTCAGCCAATTTGCTAACACTAAGCCTGTTGATTTCGCTTTCGCGTTTATCAACATTGATCGCTAAATAAGCAACCGAATCTCCTTGGCGTACCAGAGGGTAGCTGCCCGGCTCTAAGTCTTGATTGGGTAAAGAAAGCTCAATTAAATCGCCTCGTTTTTCTTGCGGTGGAATTAATTCCTGGCCATCAACTTTTAGGGCTAAAGGATTATCGTTACGATAAGGCTGGTCGATAAGTATGGCGCGATTTCTTAACCCGGGACTGAGGTATAATGCAGGTACTTCCTTTTTAAAGAGAGCGGCATTATAGAGTAGCGGTAGCGCTATTGGGTGGCTGGCAAAATTGCTAAACTCTTCCTCAATGGCACTGAGACTAATAAAAATATCTCCTTTCGCGTAAGGTTGGCGGAAGAGCATGGCTTCACCATTTTCAAACTTGAGTAACGGAAAAAGCACTCCCCTTGGGGCTCTAAAAAACTTGCGACTGAAAGGTAAATCAGGATTCTTGGTTTCGCTTAAAAATACCGACCGAAAATAGGGATCGTCATAATTGAGCTCCACCGCTCTAAGGCTATCCATCTCCCAAAAGGGATTTAAGTTTAAGCCAAATTCGGATATTAGTGGAGCAAAACCCTTGGCATTGCCGCTGGGTATTAAAAATAGGTTTTTCGCTGCCGCTAGATGCTCATTTAATTTGGCTAAGAGGCCAGAACTAAGCTTTTCGTCAACCTCCGCAATTATTAACTCACTCGCTTGCAGGGCGTCAAAGTCAATTTCTTCAAAAGAACTGATCTTCAAATCAAATATGCTGTCGCGGAAAATATCTGTTTTTAGATTGCTTTTAGCCTGAGGCGCCAGAATATAAACGGCCACTTTATTCTGAGACTTTAGCTGGAAGTGGAAAACATCATCAAAAGCCGCACCGCCGCTGGACTCAATTTCTAGTTGCCCTTTAAAATTCCCTGCGGCTGGTAAAAGAAACTCTAGACTGGCATTGTTAACACCTTCGGCGGGAATATTAAATTTCTGTTGATTAACAATTTGCCCGTTTATTTTAAGACTAAGAGAGACATCTTCTAATGCTTTGGGGCCGTAATTTTTTAATTGAAAAGCCAATTTTTGGCTGAAGTTCGGAATCAATACTGGGCTCTCTAACCAAAGGGAATCTATCGCCAAATTGCTGCTAGCATCTACCGCATGCAGAGCAAGGAGCTTTAATTGCCAATTACTAGGGATTTCTTCCGATTGCCAATTTTGGTAACTGCTCGACTGAAAGTCGCTGATTAAAATTACTTGTAAGGGTCCCTCCTTTTCGAGGCGGCTAGAGGCTTCAATAATGCGGGTTTTGATTTCGCTGAAACTGCGAAAGGCAGGGGAGTAGTCTAATTTGTCGATTAATTGGATCGCTTCTTTAGGACTGTAGAAGCGCTGGTATTTTGCTTCAAAATTATTGGTAAGAACCTGCACGGAAGCGTCGGGCTTAAGGCTTTTTAAGAGGGAAACGGCATTTTGACGAGCTTTGTTAAAAAGGCTAGCTTCTGTGCTGCTACTCTTCATACTGTAGCTATTGTCTAAATAGATACTAAGCTGGCTATAATCTTTCTCGGTACTTTCATCAATGGGAAGAACGGGTCTTGCGAAAGCTAAAATTAAAGCACTCAAGGCTAGGAGACGCAGTGCTAAAAGGAGATACTCTTTAAGACGCTTTACCGCTTTAGTGCTGCGTTGCACTTCCTGTAAAAAACGAGTATTACTGAAGTAAACGGTTTTGTGTTTACGGAGATTGAAGAGATGAATGAGTATTGGAATCGCTAATGCGAAAAAGGCCCAAAAGAATTGTGGAAAGGTGAAACTCATTAAAAAGCAAAATTAACTTTTTGCAGGGATAAGTAGTAATGCAAGTGCTCTTTATTTTTAAGGATAAGAAATTTAAGATTTCAGCTTTACCAATTTATTATTTCGTGGAAGAAGCTGCGCACCGCAGCCTCAACCGCAGCGGGGTCTTTGCTTTGTATCGGCGAAGCTAGAACGTGATTGCCGGCCCCAGGTATGGCCAATAAAACTTTTAAAGAATCGGGTGTGGCCAAGTGTTTGTGCATCCAAATTATCTTGTCTACCGATACTACTTGGTCTTGCTCCTCCTCATTTTTATAATAATAGAGGTTTAATGTGGGCTGGTGGATATTTGCAAAAGTTTCTTCGGTAAGGGCGGAACTAAGCAATTCTTGCAGTTGCACGATGGCCTTAACGGTATAAACGGTGTCCCAATATTTAGCGTATTCAGACCCTCTGTTTATAACGATGCGTTTTTCGCCTATTACCAATTTTGCAATTTGCTCACCCCATGGCTTATTTAAAAGATATGCAGCCGGATCTTTCACTCTGATATTAGGGGAAAGGTTTACCAAGGAGGATACTTTATTGGGGAAATTTTCTGCTAGTTTTAATGCAAAGCTACAGCCGGTACTGGTTCCCATTATTACTATTTCATCGCCTAATTGCTGACTGATGGCAAGAGCTTTTAAAACACTTTGCCAAGCATTGGTCACCGTAAAATCTTCCAGGTTATTTTCTTTTAGGCCGTGGCCAGCGAGGCGGGCTAGGTATAAATTAGCGCCCATTTCTTTCGCCATATTTTCGTGTAGCGGTGCCCCTTCTTCTTCAGAGGCAGAAAAGCCGTGTAAATAAAGTATCACGCGCTGAGTACGATGAATACTATCCAACCAAACTATGCGTGCCTCATTATTAGGGCGTATCAGTTTATTGGCTTCCTCCGCTTTATTGATGGAGTCGTTAAGCGCTACCAGATTGGAGTTTACCGCTGGTAAGTTGGCGGGATATTCTCCCGTTTTCGGTTGAGGACCAGAAAAGTAGACGATGCTAAGAACTAATAGGAGGATAAATACTAGCCAGCGTTTTTTTATTTTTTTAGAGGACGACAATTCTTCAAGATGTAATTAAAGTTATCTACGTCAGAATCATTTAATTCCAACGTGCCACTAAAGGTAACAATATCGTCGGTTTCGTAACGCTCCGTTTTTTCGGCCAATTCCAGCTTAATAACACTCTCAGGTCCAGCTCCTCCGCAAAAAAAGCAAGCACTGAAAGGGTAGGCAGAGAGCGCGTATTCGCCCCCTTCAACGTCCATTGGAATTAGGTAGCCTTTAATTATAACAGGCTTCTGATCCAGGGCTTTAACTTCTTCTTGGAACTTTGGAATGAGGTACCAAGCCTCATATTCTGGGAAATACTGATCAACAAAATCTACTTTAGCTAATACTTTCCAGTCTATTATTTGCGCGGTTTTTTGCGCTTGCGCAGATGCGTAAAAACAGAGACTGATTAGAAGAGGGAGTAACTTTTTCATTAACCTTCAATTTGCGCATTTAGGATGGTAAAGAATAAACCCTGTCCATTGCGATTTAAGCGCAGTTCGCCAGTGATGGGTACAAATTTATCGGTGGCAAAGCGTCCTGGGTTGCCTTTAAACTTCAGTTCTATAACTGTTTCGGGTCCGGCGTTACCGCAAAAGAAGCAAGCCGAAAAAGGATTCTTGCTGAGCGCATAAGTATTAGCCGCAACATCTAAGGGAATAAGGTATCCTGAAATTACAATTTCCTCACCTTCAAAACTGTTGCTAAGTATACTTGGGAACTTAGGGCTATATAAACCAGATACTGGATCTTGGTCGTAATTGGTCATCGCTAAAACAGGCCAAACCAAACTTTTTTGCGCACTCAAGCTAAAAATGCTGAGAGAAAAAAGAAAGGCTAAAAGGGCTTTATGCATCTGCTAGAGTTTTAGGAATATTAATGCGATAGGCATGCCAAGCCGGCAAAAGTGAGGCAAAGGTACCTAATAATAAAACGCTTAAAAATAGCCACAATTGCATCGGGTTTTGCAAAACAGCAAGGCCTAATCCAGTCTTGAAATTAGGTAATTTAAAGGCCAATAACTCTAAGCTGATAAAGGCTAAAAGCCAAGCTATGAGATAGGCGATGAGGCTAATAAATATGGACTTGGCCCAAACTAAAAGAACCACTTTATAGCGGCTAATACCCACCGCTCTTAAAAATGCTAATTGCGGTTCTTCATCTTTTAAGCCTTGTAGGAGCGAAACAAAAATGCTGATGCCAGCGATGCAGAGTAGCAGGTAGGCAAGCGCCTCTAGTAAATCTATGGCAGATTGTGCTAGGCTAAAAAGTCTATTTATTTCAATAGCAGGTAAGGCGGCTTGCATTTTAGTTTGGCTGTTAATTTGTCTCGGTAAACTGAGGGTCGCCATAGGATTACTAAACTGTAAAAGTCCCGCAGTAATCTCTCTCTTTACCTCCTTGTGGTCATGAGTGTCGCTTTCTTCTTTAGCGTGTTCGTGCACCAACCAAATACTTTCAAGGGGAGTGAGAATTAAATCATCTATAACGGTAGCACTGCCTTGATAGATACCCACTACTTTAAAGTCGCGGTGACCATGATCTACTCCTTCTTCACTAAAACCGTGGGAGCCGTGAAAGCTGTCGCCAATATTAAGGGCTAAGTCTTGGGCCACATTGGCTCCTATACTTACTTCAAAGCTTTTTTTAAAGGCACGTCCTTGCTCGATTTTAATATTGTAAAGCGCAGTATAATTACTATCTGTTCCAACTATCCGCTTGCCTTTATAATTGTCACCATAAGACAAGGGAATGGCAGTTTTAACCATGCGATTTTTTGCCAGTGCGTCAAATTCTGAGAGAGCAATATTACCGGTGGGGGCATCGATATGATATACGCTGCTTAGGATGATTTGTAAAGGACTGCCTTTGGCGCCCACTACTAAATCAATCCCTTTAATGTTGCGGGTGAAGCTTTCTTCAAAACTGTCCTTGGCGGTAAAGAGCACCATTATTAAGGCCAGCGAAAAGGACAGAATTAAAATGCTGAGAAAACTATGTAGCTTTTTATAAGCTAAGCTGGCAAGGGCTAAGCGGAATATATTCACAACTGGTAGGTTTTTGAGATTAGCTTTTTAAGGCGCTCATCGTGGGTAACCACCAACAAAGCTCTTTGTTGCGATTGGCTCATTTCTAAAAGAAGTTCTCCTACTTTTTCGGCATTAGCATCGTCTAAAGCGGCGGTAGGCTCATCGGCTAAAATAAGACTTGGTTTTTGTAAAAGGGCCCGGGCAATGGCAGCTCTTTGCTGTTCCCCGATGCTACAAGTAGCTGCTTTTTTTTTCAGGATATGACCAATGTTTAATTCCTCAAATAAAGCCTGAATTTCGGTTTTGGAAGCGGCCCTATTTTGAATGGAGTAAATCAGCTTCATATTATCGAGCATGCTGAGATAAGGAAGGAAAAGACTCTTTTGAAAAATTAAACCCAAATGCTCTGCTCTAAATTTTTCTAGGCTGCGACCTTTCAGCTTATTAATTGACTGATTGTTTACTATTACCTCTCCCTTGCTAGCTTTCTGCAGTCCCGCAATAAGATTAAGAAAAGTAGTCTTACCCGAACCAGAAGGACCAATTATTAGAGCCGCATCTGCAGAAGCAAGCCTAATATCTGGGAAGCGAAAGGTTTTTTCGGCGTCATAACTAAATTGTAAATTTGTTGTTTGTAAGGCCATAGGCAAAGCTAATAAAGAAAGACCGTTAAGATGAAAACATTGGTATTAGGTGCGAGCGAAAATAAGCAGCGCTATTCAAATATCGCTATGAATATGCTTAAGGATTATAAGCATGAAGTGGTTGCGCTAGGTAATCGAGTGGGGGAGGTAAGTGGTATTCCCTTTTCTAAGGAGAAAAAAGATTTTGAAGAGGTAGATACCGTAACACTTTATTTAGGCCCACAAAATCAGTCAGAATATTATGATTATGTAGACTCTTTAGAGCCAAGGCGCGTGATTTTTAACCCAGGTACGGAAAATCCAGATTGGATTAAGCATCTGCAAGAGCGCGGAATTGAAACAGAAGTGGCATGCACTTTAGTTCTATTAAGGACCAATCAGTATTAATTTTTGGACTAAGGTTTTTCAAACTCTACCATCAGTTCACCAGAATTGAAGTCTAAGCTGAGATCTTGGTCGGCAGCGATATTTTGTAAGCTAAAATGCTTCTTCCCGCTTAATAGCATATCACATTCGCCGGCACTTTCTATTAATAGCTGGAGCTTGATAAGTAGCGATTTTTTAGCCGGTATTATCTCAGTAGCAATTAAATGCGGACGCCCAGATTTGCAGCCACTATATTGATAACTCAATATTATGCAGTTTCCTTCTTGCTTATAATCAGTGATTAATGCATTAGTTGTCTCGTATTCCATACGAGGATTAGTATCTACGGATAAACAAGGGCTAAGAATTTGAATTGGATTATCTTCATTATTCTCGGTAAACTCCACCTGATTTTTAGTTGAATCAGGCTGGTTCTTTTTGGCACCACAGGCGCTAATAAAAAGACTAATTGTAAGGAGGAAACTAAGTTTTAGAGTATCCATATTTTAATTGTTTTGGTATTGTCAGCTTGACGAATTTGCAAGATATATAGTCCGCCTTGAAGTTCTTCTAAATTAAGCGGAATAGTTCCGTTGGCAAAGGGTGTAGTCCGTTTTTCTTGCAGTTTGGTACCAGCAAATGAGAAAAGTGCTATTTGCACTGGCTTTTGCAGATCGGTAAAACCCTTTATTTCTGCAAGACCATCTTTAACGGGATTGGGGAAGAAGCTGATAGTATTTAACGAGTTGTAAATAACACTATCGCCTTTTGCAATTCCTTGCAGGCGCAAATTGTTCAATTGTAATGGGTCTAGCCAGGGCGCTAACTGTCTTTCGGGGCTTTCCCCATTATTGATCCAACTATAGGCAAAGCGACCGAATAAATCAGATAACTCTGTCTGTTGGCAACTGCTACTTCCACCGGTAAGGCTGCCTATTATTAAACCATCTTCATCTAGTAAAGCACTACCGCTGCTACCGCCTTCGGTAGTGCCAAAACCAAAAGCATTTTCTTGCCAAAATACATTGAGATGTGTGTTGGGAACATTACCACCAAAGCTGCTTAGGCTTGGTCTTTCGCGATAAGTACTTAGCTTTTGTGCATCACCGGCAGGGTGATGAAAACAATCGCCTTTACTGCTGAGAATGCCACTGCGATTCCAACCGGCGAAGTAAGCTTGAAAGGATTCTGGAATTTCCTCATTGAGCTCGAGTAGCAGGAAGTCTGAACCGGAATCACCGCCATTGTCATTACTGCGTGCTCTAATGGATGCTCCGCTTAGCTGTTGCTGAGGAAGGTTGCTTTCTTGATTAGGCTCTTCACAATTGGGATTGAGATAATTAAAAAAGAATACCCAGCGATTAAGATCGTTTGTTGAAACTAATGAGCCGGCCAAGGCGCAATGTTCGGCACTTAATACATAAGGTTTGAAGTCACCGGCAGTATTATTAATTAGGCTACCTGTGCACCAGCCAGCAATATTACCATTGATCCATAGTATGCGGGTAGTTGCTGCGCTAGGTTCGGTATTAGTTGCTGCGGGGCAAATCGCGTTTACTTGACAGTCTGCGGCGTCACCATAATCATTTCCACCAAAAGAGCTTTTAAGTTTTTTAAAGATTATACCATCGATTGCGATAGAGCTGTTGTAAAAGGGAAAGTTGTCATGGAAGAATAATTTTTGCTCGCTAGAAAAGCTGGTTAGCAAAAATGATTCAGCCGATTGTGGAAGGGAGAATGAAGAATCTATCTTAGCTAAGATTAGTCTGTCTTCAGACGCTAGCTGGGAGAGGTTGATGAAAAAATCCAGCTGGAGGCTAGAATCGCTTAAGAAAAGGATTGGTTTGGGCTCCTTGCTGCGCTTCCCCTCAAAACCATCAAGTTTTAAAGGCAGAGAGACCTCTTGGTAGAGGCCACGAATGGAATAATTGTCTTTGTATGACTCAAGCTTAGAAGCTTGAGTAAGTTGCTCTAGTTTTTTATCGGATATAATAATCTCCCCACTTTCTTTAAGTTCAATCAGTTCTTGAGACAAGACATTGAAGCTGAAAAAAAATAGGGAAATCGCAAAAAGTAGTTTCACTTAAGATAAGAGCTTTTGACGAAGCAAAAACTCAAGTTGATCATTCGCTCTAGCAAGTTGGTCTACTAGCTCTTTATTCTGACGACGCAGGCTGTATACTTCATGCGCGGCAAGGATGGTGGCTTTTAAATCATCATAATGCCATGGCTTGTTAAAGTATCGGTAAACTTGTCCGCGGTTAATTGCGTCAATTACTGCATTTATATCAGAATAGCCGGTTATGAGAATTCGCATCGGCTCAGGGTTGATTTTCTGCACTTCTTCCAGAAACTCGATTCCCGTCATATGCGGCATCCGCTGATCGGTAAGAATGATATTAAGGTCTTTCTCTCGTTTAAATATTTCTAGACCTTCGGCACCTGATAGTGCGGTGAATAACTTAAAATCGCGACGAAAATTTGCCTTAAATGCTTGTAGGTTATTTTCTTCGTCATCGATATAAAGTATGCGTACAGAATCGTCCATCTGGGAGTAAGAATTTTTGTAAAAATAAAGATTTACTGAATACTATGATGTAATTTGGCTCAAGCTATTTAACAAATAACACTAATGGTAAATTTGGATAAAGATATTATAAAAAACTTAATATCAGATCTTAAGGTTGTCGATAAAAACCATTCTAAGCCCATATTATTTAACTTAAATGATGATTCTGATCTAAAAGAATTTGAATCACTAATTAATGGTAAAAAAAATCAACTAAAAATAGCTAATACATTAGAAAATCAATTAATAGAATTATACTTAACTCGTCATCCAAGCCGCCAAATTAGCAAATCTGAGCGAGCTGAATGGATAGATGAGTGGAAAAAAAATAATGATATTTATAGCTACGGCACTTGGGTTTATTACCCTTGGTCTGATATAATCAGCCATGTATTGCCGAAAGAGGAGTTTATCGAGTTAAGAACATCTCGGAACAAGTACAAAATAGGAGAAGAGGAGCAAGCTCTTTTAGCTCAGAAAACAGTGGGAGTAATTGGCCTCTCGGTAGGCCAGTCAGTTGCTTTAACAATGGCGATTGAGAGAGTTTTTGGCACCCTGCGTATTGCTGATTTTGATCATTTGGACTTAAGTAATTTGAATCGGATTCGCAGTGGGCTTAGTAATATCTCAGTTCCCAAAACTATTTTAGTAGCGCGGGAAATAGCAGAAATTGACCCTTATTTAAAGGTTGAGCTTTACAATAGCGGAATTAGTAAGGAAAATATAAAGGAGTTTATCGGCGAAGGTGAGGCTAAGTTGGATCTATTAATTGAAGAGTGTGATTCCATAGATATCAAAATTTTGGCTCGCTCTGAAGCCAGAACGCAAAGAGTACCCGTATTAATGGATACCAGCGATCGCGGAATGCTGGACATTGAGCGTTTTGACTTAGAGCCCACAAGACCTATAATGCACGGTATGGTAAGTGATGATGCTGCTGCTAACCTCGATAAGTGGTCTGCAAAAGAACGCTTAGCCATGGTTATGGACATGGTGGGAATAGAAAATATATCCTCTCGTTTGAAAGCATCCTTATTGGAAGTAGAACAAAGTTTAAAAACTTGGCCTCAGCTAGCTTCTTCCGTTGCATTAGGCGGCGCTATTACAACTATTGCCGCTCGAAGAATTTTGCTAAATGAAGATATACCATCGGGGCGACATTACATTGATATTGATGAGGTGTTAAAAGGTGGGGGTGATACTTTAAAAAGCTCTCCCACTGATCAAAAACCACCGCCACTAAGCTTTGATGAATGTGAGAAAATGATTGAGGATTTTAAAGGGGCAAAAACTGAAATTGCCCTTACTTTAGAAAAGGAAACCATAGAAGACATAGTGGAGCAGGCCTGTTGGGCACCTAGTGGCGGAAACGTACAGCCATGGAAATGGATTTATAAGAAAGGAGTTTTAAGTCTTTTTCACGACCGTCATTATTCATACTCGTTCCTAGATTTTAAAAACCGTGGCAGTTTTATAGGCCTCGGTGCGGCCCTCGAAAACGTGGTGCAACGCGCATCATACCACGGCTTAAATGCAGAAATCAGCATGGTAGCACGCGATTTTGAAGATCTTTTAATAGCCCAAGTCCAATTTTATAGTTACAAAGGCTCTACTGCCAATGAATTTTTAAACCTAGGTGCCAACCTTAATATGAGGCTTACTAATAGATTGAAATCTAAAGTTTTGAAGCCTATTGATGAAGATTTGAAAGTTAATATTTCTGAGCATTTAGAGGGGACAGGATTCTCCGTAAAATGGCTTGAGGGAGAAAAGCTTAAAAAAATGGCCCAAATTGTTGGAGCGGTCGAGCGGCAGCGTATCTTAGACCCTTGGGGACATGAGGATTTTATTGCTGAGGCCCGTTGGACTAAAGAAGAAGCAGAGAGCACTCGTAATGGTGTAGATATAAGGACCTTGGATATTGATGAGTCTGATTTGGTAGGATTTAAACTAATTAAAGATGCTGATGCTATTGCACACTTGAGAAAGTGGGATAGAGGTCAGGCCTTGATTAAAATGAGCACTGATTCACTTGAAAACTCATCTGCCTTGGCATTGCTTTATTGTGAAAGTCATTCGGCCGAAAGTGTCATTAAAGGTGGTAGATTAGTAGAGAGACTGTGGGTTTATCTTAATAAAAAAGGCTTGGCTTATCAGCCTGTTTCTCCCGCAACCTTTATGTTTGCACGATTAAGGATGGAAGATGACTCGAGTTCCCCTTACCTCATTAAAGAGTTAAAAAAACTACGAAGAGAATATTTAGATTTATTAGAACTACCAGAAAGTGTTAACGATTTGTTTTTAGCCAGGCTATTCTATGCAGAAGAGCCAGTTGTTAAATCTCTGCGTAAGCCACTTTCAAAGGTTTTTAAAATATTAAGCTAAGGTTATGGTGCTTAGACTAAGAGCTTTTAAAGCAACAGAAGACCCAGAGAGTTGCGCAAAATTTGTTAAGGGTCACGGTGATATTTTAACCAGTATAGGGGTAAACAAAGTTACCTCTAGCTCTCCCTCTTGGGTTGATAACCCCGGGACCTTTGTCTTGGTGGTAGAGGATCCGGAAACTAAAGCAGTTCTAGGAGGTGCCAGAGTGGACGCTTCTTTCGGAACTAGCAAGTTGCCCATTTCCGATGCCACATCCTATATGGACCCTAAGGTAGATGAGTATATTGCTAAAGAAGCAGAAAAGGGGACAGGTGAAATCTGCGGTTTGTGGAATAGCCGTAAGGTTGCCGGAATGGGTTTTGGTAGTTTATTCTTAACCAGGGCAGCGGTTACTATTTCACATTCTGTGGGAGTACACTCACTCTTTGCGTTATGCGCTCCGTATACGGTAGCTACTGCAGAAACTTTTGGTTATAGCATAATTAAAGACTTGGGTAATGATGGTACATTTTATTATCCAAAATTAGATTTGTTGGCAACTGCAATGCTTTTGCCGAATACGGATAAAATTGAAAATGCCACCGATTTAGAAAAGGAAAGAGTATTTTCTCTCAGAAAAGATCCAAGCCAGTTTTTTGAAGAAGATTCGCGGAGAAAGAGCGTACCTATACAATATGATCTAGGAATAAAATTATAGGTCATGCGCAAGAGTCTTTCTTTCCTGACTTTAATTATAAGCTGCTTCTCTCTTAGTTTATTCGGACAAGAGGAAGAAAATTTTCAATTATCATTTCATCAAACTTCTAGAGAAGTTCCGGTTAAGGAAATCCCTAAACTTGATTTTGACCAACAAGACGGCGGAGTCCCCAATTTTCAGGGAGGAGAGCAGGTGTATGTCCACTTAAAGCTTAACTCAGAAAAGAGTCAAGGTGGGAATAATATCCTTTTAAGTTACTCTCTTTTAGATAGTATATCTCTTTATTACTCGGAAGATGGCAACTTTTCTCTGCAACAAAAAACTGGTCAAGCTTTTAAATTTGAAACCAGGCTCAATGCGGTTACTGATTTCAATTTCGCCACTGTTCCGGGCCTAAGAGACTACTATTTTAAGGTCAATAGTCACAAGCCTATTGTACTGCCTTTTGAGATAATTAGTGATAAACAATTACTCTTTAAGGTAACCAGCTATGACTTTTTTATGGGTATTTATATAGGCATCGTCTTAGTGATGATACTTTATAATTTAGTTATTTACTTTTTGACTAGCGATAAGAGTTATCTTTTTTACATCCTCTATTTACTCTTTTTAGGACTAGCGCAAGCAGCACTTTTTGGTTATACCGACCGCTTTCTTTTCTACGATTTACCAGTTCTCAATAGTAATTTTGCTGTGCTTTCAGGAGCATTAGTAGGTATAGCTTCAGTAGCTTTTATTGTGAATTTTTTAAGGCTTAAGCAGAAGGCGCCACTTTTTTATAAGCTGATGATTTTGGTGGTTGTTCTAGATTTGATGGGTATTGTGTTGCTAATAACTGGGAATGCCGCTATTGCATATAATTGGGTGAATCTTGTAGCACTGAGCGGATCAATACTAGTCATTGTTGCTGCAATAAAATTATCACGAGCAGGCTATAAACCGGCAAACTTTTTCCTTGTCGCTTGGACTATTTTCTTGATTAGTGTAATTGTGTTTGCCTTAAAGGATTTTGAAATACTGCCTTATAATGCTTTATTTCGTCGTTCGATGCTCTTTGGTTCGAGTATCGAGATTGTATTACTTTCTAGCGCATTGGCCAATAGAATTAACCAATTACGTCGTGATAAGGAACAATCTCAGTTAAGAGCCTTAGAGATGGCTAAGGAGAATGAGAAAATTATTAGGGAACAAAATATTGAACTAGAAAGAAGGGTAGATTCTCGTACCATGGAATTGCAGGAGTCTAATGAGGAGTTACAAGTTACTTTAGATAACTTGAAAGAGACTCAATCTCAATTAGTAGACTCTGAAAAAATGGCATCTCTAGGACAGTTAACTGCGGGTATTGCCCACGAGATTAATAATCCCATAAACTTCATCGCTTCTAATATCAAGCCCCTTAAGTTAGATTTATCGGAGATCTATGAAATAATAGCGGCTTTTGAAGAATTAGATGAAGCGAGCAATAGCGATGATATAGCCAAGGCCAAGTCTAAATTGGTTGAGTTAGATTATGATTTTATAAAAACAGAAATAGAAAGCTTAGTGAGTGGTATTTCTGATGGAGCAATAAGAACCTCAGAAATAGTATTGGGTCTACGAAACTTCTCTCGTTTAGATGAGGATGTGGTTAAAAAGGCATCTCCCAATGAGGGCTTAGAAAGTACCCTAGTATTGCTTCGCAACAAAACTAAAGATTTGATAGAAGTAGTGGAGGACTATGATCCTAATATTGGTGATATAGACTGCTTTCCGGGTAAGCTAAATCAAACCTTTATGAATATCCTAAATAATGCTATTTATGCAGTAAATGAGAAGAGTTACGATGGGGAGGAGAAGCCAACCATTACGATTAGAACCAGAAAAGATGGGAATGATTGGGTAACTATTAACCTGATTGATAATGGTATTGGCATGGATGAAAATACCAGAATGAAAATTTTCGAACCTTTTTTTACTACTAAAAACGTTGGGGACGGAACCGGTCTAGGAATGAGTATTGTTTTCAAAATAATTGAAAGACACGGCGGAAAAATGACCGTAGACTCTGAGCCAGGAAAAGGCACCGAATTCAAAATAGTTTTACCCGTTACTCAACCAAACGAATTTGCATAATGACCAATTCAGCACCAAAAGAAAAAATACGGATTTTATACTTGGATGATGAGGATAATAATCTCCGTTCTTTCAAAGCGGCTTTTAGAAGAGATTATGATGTTTATACCGCTAATAATACCGAAGATGCCTTTAGTATTATTAAGGCAAACAACCCACACGTTATTTTTTCTGATCAGAGAATGCCGGTTACTAGTGGTGTAGATTTCTTTAATGCCGTAAGGCAGGTTTTCCCTGAGCCAGTGCGTATTTTAATTACAGGCTATACTGATGTGAACGACATTATTGAAGCCATTAATAAGGGAAATATTTATCGCTACATAACTAAGCCTTGGGATGAATCAGATATTAAAGTAGCTATTGAAAATGCCTATGATCTGTATCAAACTCGTAGAGAATTAGATCAGAAAATAGTGGCCTTAGAAAAGGTGAATCAAGAACTGAACAGGTTTGTGTACAGCGTTTCGCATGATTTGAGAGCACCCATTGCCAGTGTACTGGGTTTAATTAAGGTTTCCGAAATTGAAGTAAAAGATGCGGTGTCTAAAGGTCTGTTCGAACAGATTGATCAGTCAACCTTGAAACTCGATTTATTAGTGAATAATATTATTGACTACTATAAAAACTCTCGAGCTACAGGAAATCTGGAACTGATTAGCATTAATGAACTAATTGAAGATATAATTAATAATCTTCATTTAGATACGGTAAGTTCTAATTTTGATCTTGAAAAAGTTGTAGTCCAAAAGGCTGATTTTGTTGGTGATGCTTTTAGGATTCGAATTATTTTAAGTCACCTAATCTCTAATGCAGCCAAGTTTAAAAAGACTAGCCAGAATAAAGCTAAGATTAAACTTCGTTTTGAAATTACTGAATCTAAGGTAAAAATCGTAGTTTCGGACGAGGGAATGGGAATCCTGAACGAGCATATGGAACAGATTTTTAAAATGTTCTTTAAGCGTAAAGAGGAAGTAGCTGGGTCTGGGTTAGGCCTTTATGTTGTAAAAGAAGCCCTCTCAAAAATGGGCGGACAAATCGATGTAAAATCTACTCCGAATGAAGGTTCTGATTTCAGAATTAGCTTCCCGAATCACACGTTAGAGGAAGATGAATGACTTCATTTTAGATAGGTGCTTATTAATTGACGACACCCTAGTAGATCGCTATATCCATGGGAAGTTACTCACTCATCATAAAGTTGCAGCTTCTATAGATGAATGCTCAAGCGGTAAGGAGGGACTAGTTTACTTGGAATCTTCTATAGTTGCCAGGAAAGTCCCTGATCTAATCCTATTAGATTTGATGATGCCTGAAATGGACGGTTTCGAGTTCTTGCGTCCTTACAATACATTGATAGCTAAGTCTGAGAAAAAACCCATGCTATTTATGGTAAGTTCAACAGAAGATGAGCGTGACATCACTCGCGCAAAAGCCAATTATCATATTATCAAACTCTTGCGTAAACCGCTCCGCCCAGAATATCTGATTCAGTTGATTAAAACTCAGATTTGAAATGAAATTTGATCTTGTCGAATTTTTCTTGAGCCATATTTAAGCTGAAAGAAGAGTCGGCTAAGAATACTAGTCTATCAAACTTATCTCTTGCCAAGTAACGAAACTTAAGCTTAGAAAACTCTTCTAACTGCTTGTCATCGTGACTTTCAATCCAACAAGCTTTATAAGCAGGATAATTTTCATAACTACACTTAGCGCCATATTCATGTTCTAAGCGATACTGGATTACTTCATATTGCAGTGCTCCAACTGTTCCAATAATTTTCCGCTGATTACTTTCTAAAGTAAATAGCTGGGCAACACCTTCATCCATCAGTTGATCCACGCCTTTATTCAATTGCTTAGATTTTAGAGGATCAGCATTATTTACAAAGCGGAAATGCTCGGGCGAAAAACTGGGAATACCTTTAAACTCTAATTCTTCGCCACTAGTCATAGTATCACCAATACGAAAGTTACCGGTATCGTGCAGACCAACAATATCTCCCGGGAAAGCAGTTTCTACTATGCTTTTTTTGGAAGCCATAAAGGCGGTGGGGCTGCTGAATTTTATGTTTTTACCAGTCCGGTGGTGGCGATAATTTGTGTTTCTTTCAAAAACCCCAGAAACGATTTTCATAAAAGCTAATCGATCGCGATGCTTCGGGTCCATGTTGGCATGAATCTTAAAAATAAAGCCGCTAAACAAATCCTCTTCTGGCTTAACCAGCCGGCCATCAGCATCTTTTGGTTGGGGTGGAGGAGCTATCTCAACAAAACAGTTAAGTAGCTCTTCAACACCGAAGTTATTAAGGGCGCTACCAAAAAAGACGGGACTAATTTCTCCACTACGATAATTTACTGGGTCAAAGTCATCGTAAACACCATTTAAGAGCTCTACTTCTTCTCTTAGGGTTTCGGCTGCTTCGTCTCCTACTAATTCGTTAATCTGTGGGTCATTAACGTCCTTAATGGCAATGGCTTCGGCAATCTTCACCTTGCTTACTTCTGTAAAAAGCTTCAGATTAGATTCCCACATATTATATACGCCCTGAAAATCTTGACCCATACCAATAGGCCAACTTAATGGACTTATTTTAAGACCGAGTTTTGACTCTACCTCATCCAGTAAGTCAAAGGCATCACGGCCTTCACGGTCAAGTTTGTTGATAAAGACAATAATGGGCGTGTTGCGCATGCGACACACTTCCACTAATTTCTCAGTTTGTGCTTCGACACCTTTCGCTACATCAATCACCACAATTACGCTATCCACCGCGGTAAGAGTGCGGTAAGTATCTTCGGCAAAATCTTGGTGACCTGGAGTGTCAAGGATATTTATTTTTTTACCGCGATACTCAAAACCCATAACAGATGTGGCAACAGAGATTCCTCTCTGGCGCTCAATCTCCATAAAATCTGAAGTGGCCGTTTTTTTAATCTTGTTATTCTTAACCGCGCCTGCTTCTTGAATGGCACCACCAAATAGTAGTAACTTTTCGGTTAAGGTGGTTTTTCCTGCGTCGGGGTGGGAAACAATACCGAAAGTGCGGCGTCTTCCTATCTCTTCTTTTACTGTACTCATAATTGGCCGACAAAAATAGCTATTTAAGTTGTCCTATTAAATCCTTATTTTTGTTTAACTTTTTATTTCAAAATTCTAAACAATTTGTTCGGTAGCCAAGTTTAAGGTTGTAGATAACAATTATGATTTCGAAATACTCCATTAAAGACCTAGAGCAGCTCTCAGGTATTAAGGCACATACCCTCAGAGCTTGGGAGCAACGATACAACTTGATCGAGCCTCATCGGACCGACACAAACATTCGCTATTATATTGACGATCACCTCAAAAAGATCTTAAATATAGCGGTACTCGTGAAGAGTGGGATGAGGATTAGTAAAGTTGCAAATCTTAGTCAAGAGGAGATTCGTGCTTCAGTAATAGATGCGGGACGCTATCGCGGGAATTATGAAAGTCAGATCAACTCCTTTAAAATTGCGATGATCGACTATGATGAGTATTTATTCGAAAATGTCTTCAATAAATGCTTAATGCAATTTGGGACAGACGAAACTTTGACTAAAATCTTAGGGGAGTTTATTAGGCAAATAGGACTTTTATGGCAAGCGGGTGCTATAAGTGTTAGTAATGAGCATTTTATTAGCAGCCTAGTCAAACAAAAACTCTTTTCTATTATAGATCAAACCATACTACCGCAGGTAAAGGATACGTCTGTTAGCTATGTGCTCTATACTCCTGCAGATGAATTGCACGAAATGGGCTTACTCTATTTGTATTATTATTTGAAAAAAATGGGGTATCGCGTTATTTATCTGGGTCAATCAGTGCCAGTGGAATATTTGAAGGAGGTGTCGGATAAAACCCAAGTAAAACAATTTGTATCCATTTTTACCACCACACCTCACGTAGATGATTTGGATGCCTATTTTAAAAGATTAGTAGAAATCTTTGAGGACGATGATAGTTGCCGTTTCTTCTTTACCGGTATGCAACTTAATAGTTACAAGTCCGAAAATATGCCTAGTCAAATTGAGTTAGCAGCTAACATAGAGCATCTCAAGTCTTTCTTTACCGTATAAATTTTGCTCTAAATTTGTTTTGTTGTTTAAACATCAATAAATCAGCAGTTTATATTTTTGTCTAACTATTTTTCCTAATTCTTAAACAAAACTCTTGTTGGATTAATTCTTTTTGTTTAAGTTTGACCTGTAAAAAGTTAAACATTACAAAAAATAAGCATGTCTAATACCGATTTTAACGCAATAATTACGAATCACCAAGATTTCTTGCATCAACTAGCAATGAAGTTGACGAAAAGTAATGAGGATAGTAATGACCTGATGCAAGAAACTTTATTCAAAGCGATAAAAAATAAAGACAAGTTTCAGGAAGGAACAAATATTAAGGGCTGGCTTTATACAATTATGAAGAACACCTTCATAAATGCTTACCGTAAGAAAAAAAATCAGAACACTTTTGTTGATGAAACAGAAAATAAGTATTTTCTTAACATACGCGAAACTGAAAAAGCGGTCAATACCGATAGCATTGTAGATCATAAATATATGATGGAGCAGATAAACTCCATCGACAAGACGTATCTTGAAACTTTTATGATGTATTATAACGGTTATAAATACGAAGAGATTTCAGAAATACTAGGTATTCCCTTAGGTACAGTAAAGAGTCGCATATTTTTAGCGCGACGTAAGATGATGGATAAACTTAAAGATTACCGCTAACACGGAAATGAATCATGGCCAAAAAGGCACTAGTAGTAGGGGCGGGTTTTGCCGGTCTTGCTGCGTCAACATCACTAGCGGCGAAAGGTTACCAGGTAACCATTCTAGAAAAAAATAGTCAAGCAGGTGGCAGAGCCCGAAGCTTTAAGGAACAAGGTTTCGATTTTGACATGGGTCCCAGTTGGTACTGGATGCCAGACGTTTTTGAGACTTATTTTGGTAAGTTTGGAAAGAAAGTAAGTGACTACTATCAATTAGAAAGACTCGATCCTTCTTATCGAGTATACTTTGGTCAAAAAGATTACCTAGACTTACCTGCAGGCGTAGAGGCTTGTGCACAATTATTCAACGAAATAGAACCAGGCTCTGGTGATAAACTGAGGAAGTTTATGCAAGAATCTGCCTATAAATATGAAGTTGGTATCAACGACTTGGTTTATAAGCCGGGTAGATCCATATTAGAGTTTGCAGACTTACGTATCGCGAAAGGACTTATTCAGTTAGATCTGCTTAAGTCTATGCGCAAATACGTACACAGTCATTTTAAAAACCCCCGTTTGAGACAGTTAATGGAGTTTCCGATATTGTTTCTAGGGGCCACTCCCAAAAACACTCCCGCTTTGTATTCTTTAATGAACTACGCGGATGTTGACGGCGGAACTTGGTTTCCGAAAGGGGGTATGCACAAAATTGTGGAAGCCATGGTTTCTTTAGCAGAGGAGCAAGGAGTAGAAATTAAATTAGATCACGAAGTATTAGAGTTAAAGTGTGAGGGTAAAAAAATTACCGGAGTAGTGACTTCTGAGGGAGATTTCGATGCTGAAGTAGTAATAGCTGCAGGCGATTATAATCATTTTGAGCAAAAATTATTACCTGCACATCTACGTCAGTATAGCCCAGAATATTGGGACAGTCGTGCGATGGCACCTTCTAGTTTGTTATTTTACATGGGGGTAGATAAGCCCGTTGAAGGAATCTTACATCACACTTTGTTTTTTGATGAAGACTTTGACAAACATGCAGAAGAAATTTACACGCATCCACAGTGGCCTTCAAAGCCCTTGTTTTATGCTTCAGCTTCTTCTAAAACAGACCCTAGCTTAGCACCCAAAGGTAAAGAGAATCTGTTTTTATTAATGCCCGTTGCGCCTCACCTAGATGATAATGATGCTAATAGAGAGCGCTACTACGAAGTAATGATGGAGCGTTTGGAGCGCCTTACTGGCGCTTCAATAAGAAGAGAGGTTAGTTACAAGCGTTCATATGCTCACAGTAATTTTATAGAGGATTATCATGCCTTTAAAGGAAATGCATATGGTTTAGCAAATACTTTGAAACAAACTGCTATATTGAAGCCAGCCATGAAAAGTAAGAGGGTAGAGAACCTTTATTACACTGGACAGTTAACTACACCGGGACCTGGTGTTCCACCTTCGTTAATATCTGGAATGGTGGTAGCAGATGAAATTGAAAAAGATTATAAATAGTAATTAGTATGAAAGAGCTTTTTGATACCCTATCGTATCGCACCAGTGCCATGGTTACTAAAAAATACAGCACTTCTTTTTCTCTGGGAATACTTTTCCTAGACCGCCCGCTCCACAAGCATATCTATGCTCTATATGGTTTTGTGCGCTTTGCAGATGAAATTGTAGACACTTTTCATGATTATCCCAAGGCCGAATTATTAGCAGATTTTAAAAAGCAAACATATAAGGCAATTGAAGATGGCATTAGTTTAAATCCTATTTTGAATTCTTTTCAGCATACGGTAAATGAGTTTAACATTGATTTGGATTTGATTGAGACATTTTTAAAATCAATGGAAATGGATCTTCATCCGGTGGAGTCATTTGATGAGTCGCAGTACGAGGAATACATTTTAGGATCTGCCGAAGTGGTAGGATTAATGTGCTTAAAAGTTTTCTGCTACGGTAATCAGGAGCAGTACGATAAGCTTCATTGGAATGCCATGAAACTAGGCTCAGCCTTTCAGAAGATTAATTTTTTGCGTGATTTGAATGCAGATTATAATCAATTGGGAAGAGTCTATTTCCCAGGAGTTAATATGGATGTATTTAATGATGAGGTTAAGGCGCAGATTGAGGATGAAATTGAACTTGATTTTAAAGCGGGCTATGAGGGGATTTTAGGTTTACCAAAAAAGGCACGCTTTGGCGTATATATTGCCTATGTCTATTTTTACGCCTTATTTCGAAAAATAAAAGCTACCCCCAGCTCTGAAATTCTCAGTCGTAGAGTGCGCATACCAAACCGCAACAAGTACAGCTTATTATTAAGCTCATACGTAAGACACAGTTTTAATATACTTTAATAAATATGGCAGAAAATGTTATCCTAGTCGATGAGCAAGACATTGCTTTAGGACTGATGGAGAAAATGGAAGCCCACCGCAAAGGCCTTTTGCATCGCGCCTTTTCCGTTTTTGTGCTTAATAAAAATGGCGAGTTAATGATACAGCAGCGTGCTGCTCACAAATATCATTCAGGTAAGTTATGGACCAATACCTGTTGCTCTCATCCTCGTGATGGTGAAAAGGTAGAAGATGCTGCCCATCGTCGTCTAGTAGAGGAAATGGGTTTTGATTGTGAAATAGAAAAAGCACTTGAGTTTACTTATCGCGCCGAACTTGATTTGGGTATGACGGAACATGAGTATGATCATTTATATATCGGTCATTATAACGACAGTCCCTTAATTAATCCCGAGGAGGTAATGGACTGGAAGTGGATCGATATTGATTTATTAAGTGAGGATATCGCCGCTCATCCAGAAGACTATACCGAGTGGTTTAAAATTATTTATCAGTCCTTTCTTAAAAAGGTTAAAGCAAAAAAATGAAAGTAACCGTAAGTAGAAAGGCACATTTTAACGCGGCCCATCGCCTTTTTAATCCTGCTTGGTCTGCAGATAAGAATGAAGAGGTTTTTGGGAAGTGCAACAACCCTGAATTTCACGGTCATAATTACGAGCTTATCGTAAGCGTGAAAGGTGAAATAGATCCCAAAACGGGATACGTTGTGGATATGAAAGTCTTAAAAGACTTAATAAAAGACCAAATTGAAGATCGCTTTGATCATAAAAACCTAAATACGCAAACCGAGGAGTTCAAGAACTTAAATCCTACTGCAGAAAATATAGCAGTGGTAATATTTGATCTTTTGCGTCTGCATTTAAATGAAACCCTTGATTTAAAAATTACGCTTTATGAAACTCCGAGAAACTACGTTGAATATGAAGGTTAATGGAATGGCAGGAAAGACTTTGGAGAAAAGTGCTGACGAGATATGGCCTGAGTTAAGTGCTATCGGTGATGATCATCAAAGTGCTAATTTGGAGACACCTATGCGTGCGGGAGCTTTTGATCTTACCGCAGAGGAAAAGGTTAATTTAATCACAGACAAATTTGCCGACATTTTAAATATACTTGGGATGGACTTAACGGACGATAGTCTGAGAGGAACTCCGCGTAGAGTGGCAAAAATGTATGTTAACGAAATATTTCAAGGTTTAGACCCAAGCAATAAGCCTGAGGCAAAATTATTTGATAATAAGTATCGCTATGGCCAAATGTTGGTCGAGAAAAATATCAATGTGCATTCTTACTGTGAGCACCATTTAGTGCCTATTCTAGGGAAAGCGCATGTTGCGTATATCTCGAGCGGTAAAGTAATAGGCTTGAGTAAAATAAATCGTATTGTACGCTATTTCGCAAAACGGCCGCAAGTGCAAGAGCGTTTAACCGAGCAAATTGCGGCGGAATTAAAAAGAGTTTTACAAACAGAACATGTTGCGGTAGTAATTGATGCCGAACACATGTGTGTTTCCACACGTGGTATCGAGGATACTGGCTCTAGCACAATTACTTCTCATTATTCGGGTAAGTTTTTAGAAGAGTCATATCGCAGCGAATATTTAAAACATATATCTTAATAGAATTATGAATTACTTAGTTGTTGGAGGAGGAAGTGGAATTGGAGAAAAAGTAGTGGAGAAACTAGCACTAGAAGGGCATAAAGTCTTTGCTGCCAGTAGGAATATTAAAGAGGCAAATTTACCCCCTGACGTAGAGCCTATCACCTTTGATGTCAGCTCAGACGATGAAATTTCTGGTTTACCAGATGTTTTAGATGGCCTAGTATACTGTCCTGGTTCCATCAGTCTAAAGCCTTTTCATCGTATAAAACAAGCTGACTTTCAAGCAGAATGGGAGATTAACTTTTTAGGAGCGGTCAAAGTGACACAACTAGTCTTAGATCGCTTGAAGGAAAGTAATAGCGCCAGTGTAGTTTATTTTAGCACCGTTGCTGTGCAGTTAGGGCTTCCCTTTCACAGTTCCATTAGCGCTGCTAAAGGAGCTATAGAAGGATTAACAAGAAGCTTGGCAGCAGAGTACGCACCTAAAATACGCTTCAATGCTATTGCGCCCTCATTAACGGATACACCTCTAGCGTCTAATTTACTTTCCAGTGATAAAAAGCGTGAAGCCAATGCTGATCGTAACCCTTTAAAGTTAATTGGCGAGCCCAAGGACATTGCTAATATGTGTACCTTCTTATTAAGCCCAGATGCACGTTGGATGACGGGTCAAATAGTGGGTCTTGATGGTGGAATGGGAGCACTAAGGCCCATGTAGTATGCAAGAGGTTTTTGAGAAATCGGATTTTGCCGACTGGGAGCGCTTTTACCGCGCTGCCTTTTTCAATAGTTTAGGAGGCTTTAAAAGCCTTAATTTATTAGCTTCTCAAAATGCCGCGGGGACAAATAATTTAGGACTCTTTTTTTCGGTATCCCATATCGGAGCAAATGAAGCCTTATTGGGTCTTATTTTTAGGCCGCATACAGTGCCGCGGCACAGTTTAGAAAACTTACGCGCTGGTTATGCCAGCCTAAATGCGGTTCACCCAGATATATTAGAAAAGGCGCACCAGGCTTCCGCTAATTATCCGGCGGAGGAGTCAGAGTTTGAGGCGACAGGATTGAGTCCTGAATTCAATGATTTTCCCGCACCTTTTGTCTCGGAAAGTAAAATTAAGATCGGTATTAAATACCGGGAAGAACATTTGATTAAGGCCAACAATACCATCTTAGTGGTCGCTTCCATAGAAAAAGTTATCTTAGATAAAGGACTTATTCTTAAGGACGGACTAATCGACCATAGTTTGGCAGAAAGTCTCAGTGTAAACGGTCTTGACTCTTATTACAAGGCTGAACGATATAAGCGACTTTCTTACCCTCGGCCTGGAGAAAAGTTAGAAGAAAAGCCATGGTAGAAGAAGAAATTAACATTTATTGGTTTCGTCGTGATTTACGTTTCCACGATAATCACGGACTATTTAAAGCCTTAAATAGTGGCGATAAGATTCTCGGTCTTTTTATTTTCGATAAAGAAATTCTCGATAAGCTTCCAGCCAAGGATGCGCGCGTTCAATTCCTTCATCAGGAGTTGCTTAAAATGAAAGAGCAATTAGAAGATCAAGGTTCTTCTTTACTTATCCGTTACGGCGAGGTGGATGAGATTTGGAAAGATTTATGTGATGAGTTTAGTATAAAAACGGTTTTTGCCAATCGAGACTATGAGTCTTATGCACGAAATCGCGACGAGCGGATATATCATTTTTTAGAAGAGAAGGATATCTCTTTTAAAGCCTATAAGGATCATGTGATCTTAGAGAAGAACGAGGTTTTAAAGGATGATGGTGATCCCTATAAGGTTTATACGCCTTATATGAAAACTTACAAGCAATTGCTAAAGGAAGAGCATCTTAAAGCTTTTTCTAGCGAAAGCTTGTTGGAAAAATTTATTAAAATAAAGGCCCTCGACTATCCTAGTTTGGATGACATGGGATTTGAGTCTTTTCCCTTTGAGTATCCTAGCCGAGAGTTTCCAAAAGAGATTATCAAAAAATACCACGAGCAAAGAGATATTCCCGCTATAAAGGGGACTAGTCGTTTAAGTATGCATCTTCGGTTTGGGACTATATCTATTCGCGCTTTAGCCAAAGTGGCGCGGGAAGAAAACGAAAAGTACTTTAACGAACTCATTTGGCGCGACTTCTATCAAAGTATCATTTATCATTTTCCACATTCAGAAAAAAATAGCTTTAGAAAGGAGTATGACCAGATAGAGTGGGAGAATAATGAAGATCACTTTGGAAAGTGGTGTGAAGGTAAAACAGGTTATCCCATAGTAGATGCAGGCATGCGGGAGTTGAACGAAACTGGTTTTATGCACAACCGAGTGCGGATGGTGGTGGCGAGCTTTTTAACGAAACACTTATTAATTGATTGGCGCTGGGGCGAGTCTTATTTTGCCGAAAAGCTTTTGGATTATGAATTGGCTAGTAATGTTGGTGGTTGGCAATGGGCCTCGGGCAGTGGAGTAGATGCCTCACCTTACTTTAGAGTATTTAACCCAAGCTTGCAAACCGATAAATTTGACCCAGAAAAACACTACATAAAAAAATGGGTCTCAGAATATGGCAGTGACCAATATCCGAAACCCATTGTAAATCATAAAGAAGCTCGCACCAGAGCTATAGATCGTTATAAGAAGACTCTAAAATCAGATTAGATTTCAGTTTTATCCCCAAAGCTTAATTTCACATCGCTCACAAAAGATTTAATCTTCTGCTCATTCTCCATTCTGCAGATGAGCAAAGAGTGCTCGGTATCTACTACTATATACCCGTCTAAGCCTTCAATTACCGCAACTTTATCTTGGCCCATGCGGATGATATTATTTGCCGAATTGTAACTTAAAATATTGGATCCGATTGGAGCGTTTTTGTTGGCATCTAACTCCTTATGCTCGTATAAGCTTCCCCAAGTGCCAAGATCACTCCAGCCAAAATCAGCAGGAATCACATAAACTTTAGAAGATTTTTCCATCAAGCCATAGTCAATGGATTCATTATCACAGGAAGGATATACCTTTTCGATAAACTCTTGTTCCTTATCCGTTCCATAAATGCCTTTGCCTTGCTCAAAAGTAGAGTATAGATCTGGCTGATGAGATTTGAGCTCTGCTTTAAATGTTTTTAAAGACCAAATAAATAGACCAGAGTTCCATAAAAAATCGCCGCTCTCAATAAATTGCTTGGCAATTTCTTCATTGGGTTTTTCAGTAAAAGTTTTTACCACTTTTACTTCACCGTCTACATTTTCCTGTTCCTCAAACTGAATATAGCCATAGCCTGTATCTGGGCGATGAGGTTTAATACCCAAAGTGATTAAGTAATCGCTTTCCTCCGCTGTCTTAATAGCAAGTTCGCAGATGCGTCTAAACTCACCCTCATTGGTTATTAAATGATCTGAAGGTGCGATAATGATATTTGCTTCTGGGTCTTCACTTTCAACGCGATAGGCCGCATAGCTAATGCAAGGCGCAGTATTGCGACGTGCTGGCTCACAGATAATATTTTTAAGGGGTATGTCTGGCAGTTGTTCTGCTACCAGGTCTTTGTACTTTTTATGGGTAACCACTAAAACTTTGTCCTTGCCAGAGATGGCGCTTAAACGACGAAAAGTTTGCTGAATAAGGGATTCTCCCGTACCCAATATATCGTGAAACTGCTTAGGGAAATCAGCGGTACTCATAGGCCAAAATCGGCTACCGATACCACCGGCCATAATAACACAATAAGTTGATGCCATAATTTTTGAAATTTGCTAGCAAAGTTACGATTTAGAGAAAAGTAATTAAGCCCCATTCTACGTTATTAAATTCCTAATTTTGCCAAGCGTATTTAAAATCAAACAAAAAATATCAGAATGCTGAATATTGTGCTTTTTGGACCCCCCGGAGCCGGGAAAGGAACTCAATCGGAAATGTTAATTAAAGAATATCAACTAGTGCATTTGGCTACAGGCGATATTTTTAGATTTAATATTAAGAATGGCACAGAACTAGGCAAGCTTGCTCAAGGCTATATGGATCAGGGTAAGTTGGTTCCAGATGAGGTGACTATTAAAATGCTCAAGGCTGAGGTAGAGAAGCATCCTGAGGCTAAAGGCTTTATATTTGATGGCTTTCCACGCACCAATCCTCAGGCAGAAGCTTTAGACGAGCTTCTTGCATCTAAGGGAACATCAATTACTTGTATGTTGGCTTTGGAAGTTCCTGAAGAAGAGTTAAAAAAACGCCTATTAAAAAGAGCTGAAGTAAGCGGTCGCGCTGATGATGCTAATATTGAAGTAATTGAAAATCGAATTGCAGTTTATAAAGAAGAAACAGCACCAGTTAAATCTTATTTCGAAAAACAAAATAAATTATCGCTCATAGATGGCACGGGTAGTGTTGAGAGCATAACCGAACGCCTATTTAAGGCAATTGAGGCTAAATCTTAATGAAAGAAAATTTCGTTGATTACGTAAAAATCTATTGTAAATCGGGTAAAGGTGGTGCTGGTTCTGCCCACTTGCACCGTGACCTACTAACTTCCAAAGGAGGCCCTGATGGGGGTGATGGAGGTCAAGGGGGAAGCGTAATCTTAAGAGGAAATTCTCAAAGATGGACTTTGTTACATCTTAAATATCGCAAGCATATAAAAGCTGCCGCTGGTGGCGATGGAAGCTCTAATCAGAGTACTGGGAAAGATGGGAATAATGAAATTCTTGACGTGCCCTTGGGTACCGTGGCTAAAGACGCCGAAACGGGTGAAATCCTTTTTGAAATAACCGAAGAGGGAGAGGAAAAGGTACTAATGAAAGGTGGCCGTGGTGGTCAAGGTAACGTACATTTTAAGTCTTCTACTTTCCAAACCCCGCGTTTTGCCCAACCAGGAGAAGACGCGCGTGAAGCTTGGTGTATTCTTGAGCTGAAGGTTTTAGCAGATGTTGGTTTAGTTGGTTTCCCCAATGCCGGTAAGTCTACCCTGCTTTCAGTAGTATCTGCTGCTAAGCCTGAAATTGCTGATTATCCATTTACCACCCTAACGCCAAAACTAGGTATCGTTCAATATCGCGATTATCGTTCATTCGTTATGGCTGATATTCCTGGTATTATTGAAGGAGCAAGCGATGGAAAAGGTCTCGGTCATCGTTTCCTAAAGCATATTGAACGCAACGCAACCTTATTATTTTTAATAGCGGCAGATGCCGATGATATTGTAGCGGAATACCATATCCTTTTGGAAGAGTTGCGTAAGTTTAATCCTGAATTAATGGACAAAAAGAGATTTTTAGCCATTAGTAAAGCAGATATGCTTGATGAAGAACTGCAAACTGAATTAAAGACTGATCTTGATAAACGTTTCAATAATGAAATAGAATACCAATTTATTTCGTCGGTGACCGGTTATCAGATTCAGCAGTTGAAAGATAAAATTTGGGAAGCTATTAACGAGGAATTTGAAGAATAATGTTTCAGTTTTTTCAGGAATTAGATACGACCATATTTTTATATCTCAATAATCTGGGAACAGAGACTTGGGATCCTTTCTGGCTTAAAATGTCGGAAGTTTTTATTTGGATTCCCTTATATCTTACCTTAATTGTAGGCCTATTTTTCCTTTTTAAAACTAAAACTGCTATGTGGGCAATTTTAGCCATTGCGCTAAATGTAGTGCTTACGGACCAAGGGTCGGTGCGACTTTTTAAGAATCAGTTCGAACGATTACGACCTTGTCACGAAGAGAGTATTCAAGATCAAATACGATTGGTCAAGGGGCACTGCGGCGGCCAATATGGTTTCGTTTCCTCCCACGCCAGTAATACCTTTGGAATTGCTGTTTTAGTAGGTCTATTTTACCGAAAGCGTTGGACGTGGATTTTTTTTAGCATGCTTACATGGGCTGCTCTGGTGTCCTACAGTCGTGTTTACTTAGGAGTTCATTATCCTTTGGATATTTTCGTCGGGGCACTTTACGGCGTCTTTTGCGGAGCCTTAGTTTACGGTCTGTTCAGGCGCTTTACCAGACCAGAGTATAAAAACCTTTCGGAAGAATGAATTGGCTATTAGTTTTCCTTGGAGGAGGATTAGGTTCTGTATTGCGTTATGCGCTAAGCTTGGGCCTTAATGGAAAACATATAATGCCTTGGGGAACAGTTTTGGCTAATCTTTTAGCGACAGGTTTATTAGCTTTCTTGGTGTATCACTTCCAAGATAATTTCAGCGAAAAGCAAAGACTTTTTTGGATGATTGGGCTATGCGGTGGCTTCTCTACCTTTTCCACTTTTAGTTTAGAAAACTGGCAGTTAATTCAGAGCCAGCAATACTTTTGGTTGAGCCTAAACTTAATTTTAAGTATTGGCCTTGCTCTATTGATTTTCTTTTGGTGGGCCAAGATGGCTGCTTGAAAATAAAAACGCTACTTAATCAAAGTCACTTGGCCTGATTTAGATAGGCTGCTATCATCTACGGCTGAGATCACTCGAATTTTATAAACGTAGACCCCGCCAGAAGCAGGCTTTCCGGTATTTTGAATGCTGCCATTCCAAAAGTCATTCAATTTTTCAGATTGAAATACGACTTCGCCCCAACGATTGAAAATTGTAATACTCACTTTTTTTGCTCCAGACAAACTGTAGGCGAAATCATCATTAAGTCCATCTCCATTAGGGCTAAAAGCATTGGGAATAAAGAGTTTAAATGGTTGCTCAACATAAGCCTTAAAGAAGCTTGTGTCATTACATGAAAACTCATTGGTGCTAATGAGTGCAAAAGACTGTATGCCAGTGTCCTGCGCCTCATACATAAAGGACACTGGGTTTTCAACTCGTCTACCGTTAGGCAGGATTAGCCAAGATTTAGTTGAGCCTAGAGTTTCTATTTCTACATTAAAGAAAGGATCGTAAATGGAAGTCTGATTGGGACTGATTGTTAGATTGCTCTTAGGGCTAGGGTTTACTCTAATCAATTGGTCAAAAACTTCATCAAGAGTATCCTTGCAACCTTGAATGGTAATTAGCCGATGGTATACCGTAAAGGTTCCGGCATTAGCATATACATGATTAGGGCTAGCGAGACTAGAGGTGTTACCGTCACCAAAATCCCAAAAGTGTAAAGCCTGCCCAAAGTACTCACTGCTATCACTAAAGTTTACCGTTTTAGGCGCACAAGCATAAACATTGGGTATTGAATGTTTTAAAACTGGTCGAGGATACAAACGCAAGGTGTCCGTTTTGATGGAGGCGCATTCACCGTCTCTAACTTCCAGAGTCACCACATAGGTGCCGGGAATGTCGTATTGTAAGTTTTGGGGTTCGGCAATGTTAGAATTGAGCCCAAAGTTAGAAGCACCGCCAAAGCTCCAATTAAATATGGCGCTATCACTAAGGTTTCCACTTACCGAAAAATTGAAGTTATGGGCATCGAAACACTTTTGACCGTCAACGGTGAAATTTAGTTCGAGCGGATCATAAACTTTATAGGTGCTATAGGTAGTATCTGGGCAATTGGTCCCGGGGTTGGCAATAAGGCGAATAATATAAGTGCCAGTATCTGGGAAACTAAAGGATGGATTGGCTAAGGTGCTAGTGTCAGTGGTAGTACCAGAAACACCAAAATCCCATAAATAGCTTTGGGTATTAAATGAATTTTGAATGAAGGAAACATTTTTCCCTATACATAACTCAAATGGGTCTGGGTTTTGGGCGGCAATAATAGCTACTGTCTGATTGCAATTACTACTTACGTTAAACTGAAAGTCACGTCTTAAATTACTTAACAAAAACCCATTGCGCCACTCTTCCACGCAAATGGCAAATACAAATTGACCTACCTGAGTAGGTAAGCCCGTAAGTAAACCTGTTTGCGGGTCTATAGCGAAATTTGGATTAGCTGTTATCGGGTTAAGTGAAGAAAAGCCACCTCTAAAAGGAACATTTTGGTAGGGTGGGGCAGTAGCAGTATCAGGTCGAGGTGAGTTAGGTCCAGTTTGGGTAGTTGCACTACCTCCGCCGTGCAATGGCGTACAGAGCTTATATACTACGCTATCTCCATCCAGTTCAACGGCACTCATATCCAATGAAACCGGACGGCTTAGGCAGAGTGCTACCGGTGGGGGATTGGAGAACTGTGGACTGCTATTGCAAGTACTACTTTGACTTTGCGGTGGAATCTCAATGGTGTAGGTGCTGCCCCAAGTTGCAGGGTTAGGGATATTAGCAATACTAGCGTTTCGACAACATCGCTGATGACTTAAAGTATAACCAGAGGTATTGAGGGGGAGGTTTATAGTATCGATATACACTCCCTCTTCGGTACAGGCTAAAGTAGGCAGTGAAGTGCAGCTATTGGGAGCGATATTTGGCAAGCCTCTTTGAGAGGTTAATGCGATAAAATAATTGCCTTGTAAAACATTATTACCGTCATAAACCGTTATGATAGCAGGGTTATCGAAAGGCGCACCGCTAGAACGGCAGTCGCGGTAAATTATAAGCCTAACTTCGTAATTGTTGGCCCCTAAGCAACGATAGCTTAATTCACCCCCTACCAAATGCGCAGCATAAGACCATGAAGTCAAAAAGCTGAGTATTATGATAAGGATCTGCCGCATTTTTCAATCTAAGGAAAGCAAGATACAAAATCTTTAACCGCGCTAAAAAGCTCTTTATTAAATGAACTCTACTTAAGCGTTTAAGATTTGCTGAAAAGGAAAAATATCAGGGTAGCCAAGCCCATTTAGATAGTCTAAATCGCCGGTAAGGGGCATAATCCAAACAAAATCCCCGCCCCAGGCTCCTAAAGATTTGAAGCCTCCTTTAAGCTTTGGAAAGCGTTTATTTCTATGACTTTCTTGCTGAATTAATTGTCCTGTGACCCTTTCGTGTTCAGCCATCCAAGCAATCAACTCTTCTGCACTGCTAATATTTAGTAAATCCTCACTCAGTTGAGAAATCAATCCTACTAGTTGAGGATTTCTCTCCAAACTACTGTAACGCAAAACTTCGGTGCTACTAATTTGCTTTTCACCCAAGTAAAGAAAATAGCTTTTTTCTAATACTTTGGGCAAATCTACTTTTTCCCATTTTACTTTTTTATCGGCAAAAATTTGGTAGCGAATCGGCCGTTTTTCTAAGGCAGTTGCCACATCGTAACCGCTGCCTTTAAGGTGCTTAAAAAACAATTCCATTGCATCCTTCTGTGCCCAATTTGCTAGGAGAGCGATGAGGGTACTACTGCTGCCCAAACCCCATTCTCTTTTAAAGCTTAGTTTGGTTTCTACTCGCAGCCCGAGAGGAACTTCCCCAGCAAAGACATCTAAAAGTAAATCTCGAATTAATTGAGCCTTGGCGCTATCATTAGTTTCTAATATTTCGCCTCGGTTGTTTAAGGATAGACGCAGCCAACAATGGTCATCTTCCGTAAGGGCATGCCACTCTAAGGTAGATGAGTTAGCTGTTTCATGTAGCTCTAAAAACTGACCTTTATGACTAGGGCAAGAGACGGCTTGAGCTCCATCTAATACGGCATATTCGCCGCTCAATAATAATTTTCCTGGAGCGTAAAAGCGCAAGGTTAGGATTTTTTGCTCGTCACTTTGGGAGCAGGAATACCTCTTAACTCACAAAACTTATTGACCGCAGCACTGTGTGACACTACCTTATCTTTAAAAAAGTTTACTATAGTTTCTTTTTCCTCTGTGCTTGCTTCTAACTGATTGAGGATATTAAGTAGGTGCATTTTCATGTGCCCCTTTTGAATTCCTGTAGTTGTTAAGGCACGTAAGGCCGCAAAGTTTTGCGCTAGTCCACTAGAGGCGATAATTGACATCAATTCTTCTGCACTAGGGTTTTGCAACATTTGTAGAGCAAATTTTACCATGGGATGAAGACTGGTTAAGCCGCCAACCGTGCCCAGTGCTAGGGGAATGTCAATCCAAAACTTAAAAGTATCGCCTTCAATACTGCAATGGCTTAAACTGCTGTACTTTCCGCTGCGGGAGGCATAGGTATGACAAGCCGCTTCAACGGCACGGTAATCATTTCCCGTAGCCATAACTACCGCATCCACACCGTTCATTATACCTTTATTATGAGTAGTAGCCCGGTAAGGCTCAATTTCCGCAATACGCACGGCGCGCTGAAATTTACGGGCGAAGTCCTCAGGACTAATACCAGCATCACCGTTTAGTTCCGAAATTTTACAACTAACCTCTGAACGCACTAAGCATTCGGGAGTATAATTAGATAGAATGCACATTACCACCTCAATGGCTTGCTCTTCTGCGCTAAAGCGCTGATCCGCTTTGATTTCTCTTTGTAAGGTTTGGGAAAATTGCTCCAGGCATGAATTGATAAAATTGGCTCCCATGGAGTCGCAAGTATCAAACTGTGCTTCAAGCTGCCAGTAATTTTCCATATCAGCCCTCTTGTCTTTTAAGGTGATAGATTCAATACCACCGCCCCGGGCCCGCATATTTGCAGTTAAAGACTCGGTATCTTTGAAGAAATGTTTTTTGCATGAACTAAAAAAGTCCTTCAATTTATCAGCATCACCGGCATAGATAAAGTGAACATGACCTATTTTTTTGGTTGCAATAATGCTTGTTTTAAAACCTCCTCTTTCCAGCCAGTAGGTCGCGCTTTTAGAAGCGGCGGCGACTACCGAGCTTTCTTCAATTGCCATGGGTATGGCATATAGTTTTCCGTCTATTTTAAAGTTCGGTGCAACACCAAAAGGGGTATAAAAATTTGAGATGGTATTCTCAATAAATTCATCGTGAAGCTTTTGTGTTTTAGCATCTTGATGCCAATACTTGCGCAATAATGATGCGGCCTCTTCACTCTGATTAAAATACTGATCGGTAATCCACTCAATCTTAGCCTCTTTGCTAAGTTTTGAAAATCCTTTTATCACTTCTGGCATGTACTAAAAATAAGATCAAATATACGATTGTATTTCCCTTAACCTTACTTTTACAACATTGTTGTAACCGCCTTTTAAATTATTTTAAATTGAAAGAAATTCGCTGTGAGCATTGTAACGCATGGACCGATGGCTACAAAGAGTACTGTGAACATTGTGGTGGTAAATTGTACGAAAAACATCTCAATGAAATAAAAGAACGCGAGGGCATAGAGCTTCGTGGAATACCAGTGGTTAAAATAGACCCTAACGCGCCTTTTTATAAAAAGGGCTTTTTACAGGTCATTCGCTTCATCCAGTTGATATTTCTAAGCCTCATCAGTCTAATTGCTTCAATAGCCAGCTCAACCGTGCATTAATGATACGCTGGTTTTCGCTTTACTTTTGGTTTAGTTTCCTACTCTTTTCCGCCAATCAGCTTTTAGAGCGCTTTTATAAAATACCGCTCTTGTATTCTTATCTAGATGATTTATTAGCGCCGGGCATCGTTTTAGGTTTTGCTCTCTTCTTTTTTCAGAAAGTATTTCCAGCCGACCCTAGTTTCGTTTTGGATACTAAGCTCTTAATAGCTTTCGTGATACTTTATAGTATTTTATTTGAGTTTGTTTTTCCTTGGACAGACGCCCGACATACGGCTGACTACTGGGATATTGTGGCCTATTTAGTAGGAACGATTATTTTTCGCTTCTTGGGAAACCGACCAACAACCGAAAAGGCGATAATTTAAGGTGAGCCTGACTTAAAAACAGGTTTCAGACAACTGGTAGATGGTCGCGCTAAGCTTATTTAGTTTCTTGCAAAGAGGCATAGTCATGCATCTTCTTGTTGTAAGCTTCAATCATTTCTGCCTTAGAGCGTTCTTTTAAATTGAAAAAGACAAAGCGTCTCTCAAAAAAAGGTAAATCACTTTTTAAAGCCAAAAGATTTTGATTTTTAATAATCAAACCATCAATTCCTAGGTCTGGTGTTTCCGAAAATTCAGCGGTAAAGAATTTGTCAAGTTGCAGGGAAACTATCTCTAGACTATAATTAAAAACTACGCCTTCTAGGTCACCATTACGAACCGCTTCTGAGTCTTTTGCATAAAAGAAATAAACCGGGCAAAAGTTAAAGGTTTTGGAGAAGGAAAGAAGTATTTCTCGGTTCTCTTGACGTTGTTCACTGGCCAAGGCTTCCGCTTCTTTTTCTAGCCCCTTTTCTTTTAAAGTGAGAATGGTTTTAGACTTGTCTTGCAGCCGCACTAGCAGCGCAGAGTTTTTTAGTTGTTCTACAAATTCTTCGGTAGTGCTAGGGCTGCTATTTAACATTTCGTCTTGCGCAGGTAGCCTAAGTCCACCGAAGCAAAGAACCAAGATAAGAACCTTTATAAAATAGGATTTGGGGCTTAAATTCTTCACGTTTTAGTAGTCTTTATTAGTGATGGGTAGTAACTTGCAGGGACAATCAAATCTTTTAACAAATCTACTAATTCACCTACAATATGTCCGATTTAGATATTACTCGTCAGTATAGACCGCTTCCCATTAACGAGGTTGCTCAGAAACTAAATATTTCTTCCGAGCAATTGGAACTTTACGGAAATTTCAAAGCCAAGGTAGCCTTAAATACGGCGAAGGAAGAGCAGGATGGTCACTTAATTTTAGTGTCTGCCATTTCACCTACTCCTGCTGGAGAAGGTAAAACAACAGTGTCGATTGGTTTACACGACGGCTTATCTAAACTTGGTCATAAATCGATTGCGGTTTTAAGAGAACCTTCTTTAGGTCCAGTCTTTGGCATTAAAGGGGGCGCTACCGGCGGTGGTCATTCACAGGTAGTACCGATGGAGGATATCAACCTCAATTTTACCGGTGATTTTGGGATGATTGAGAAGGCGCATAATTTACTTTCGGCCGTTTTGGATAATCATATTCACTTTCAATCGGAACCCCAAGTAGATCCGCGCACTATTTTATGGAAGAGGGTAGTAGATTTAAATGATAGAGCCTTGCGTTTTGTAAATGTAGGCTTGGGTGGTAAAATGCACGGAGTGCCGCGCGAGAGTGGCTTTGATATTACCGCCGCTTCTGAAGTGATGGCCATCTTATGTATGTCTTTAGATTTGATGGATTTAAAAAAACGGCTGGGAAATATTTTAGTCGCCTATACTTTTGATAAGAAACCAGTTTATGCGCGTGATTTGAAGGTAGAAGGAGCAATGGCCACTCTATTAAAAGATGTGGTTAAACCCAATCTTGTGCAAACATTAGAAGGTAACCCAGTACTACTGCACGGTGGCCCTTTTGCCAATATTGCCCAAGGAACCAATACTATAATTGCTACACAAATGGGTTTGAAATTAGCAGACTATACAGTAACAGAAGCTGGTTTTGGATTTGACTTAGGAGGAGAAAAGTTTTTGGATATCAAATGTAGAGCAGCAGGCTTTAAGCCTGCCTTAGTGGTAATTGTAGCTACTATAAGAGCCTTAAAGTATCATGGCGCCAAAGCCTTAAATGATTTACAAGAAACCGATGTAGCAGCGGTAGCGGCCGGAATGGTAAATTTAGAAAAGCACTTAGAGAATGCCAAGAAATTTGGACTTACTCCTGTAGTTGCCATTAATGAGTTTAGTGGTGATGCGCCAGAAGAAATTGCCACTGTTGTAGAAGGATGCTCTAAACTTGGGGTACAAGCTATTTCCAGCACAGCTTGGACTAATGGCGGTGAAGGTGCTAAAGATTTAGCGGCTGCCGTGGTTAGCGAGATAGAAAAAGGAGAAAGCGACTTTAAAGTCTTATACGATTTAGATTTAAGTATGCGCGATAAGATTGAAACGATTGCCAAGGAAATTTACGGAGCCAATAGGGTAGAGTACAGTAGTAAGGCGCTGAAAGACTTAAAGAATATTAACGAACTGGGATTGGAGTCTCTCCCAGTATGTATGGCTAAAACCCAGAAATCACTGAGCGATAATCCTAAATTAATTGGACGACCGAGCGGTTTTGTATTTGCCATTCGCGGAATTGAAATTGCTGCAGGGGCAGGTTTTGTAGTTCCCTTAGCGGGAGATATCATGCGCATGCCAGGTCTACCCCGTGTACCAGCCGCTCAAAAGATTGATATTGATGCGGAGGGAAATATCAGTGGACTTTTCTAAAAATGATAATAAGGTCACTGCTTTCGGGCGGTGACCATTACTGGCTTTAACGAATGATAATTCCATTCTGCAAATAGGTAGCGATAAACATGAAAAACAAAGTATTTTATCTCTCTACTTGCAGCACTTGCAAGAATATTATGAAAACTTGGCCACTTGAGGGGCTAGAGTTACAGGATCTTAAGAAGGAGGGCATCACTGCGGCAGAGCTAGATTTTTTGAAAGTAAAAGTGGGGACTTACGAAGACTTACTAAACAAAAGAGCGCGCTTATTTCGCGATCATAGTCTTAGTAGCGGGGCAGAACGCGAACAAGAAATTCGCAGCTTAATTTTATCACATTATAGTTTTTTAAAGCGGCCAATTCTGGTGTGGGATAATGACATCTTTGCCGGAAATTCGTCGAAAATTGTGGAGGCAGCTAAGATTGCTATGGAAAAGCGGGAATGATTTTGCCAAAACTTAATGTTAGCAGACACGAGACTGAATAAGGGTTCAGAAATTAAGGAAGAGCAAAGCACTTCTGTCTATATCCTTGCGCACTTTTAAAGACATTATTAGGAATGAAGGAGATAAGTATACCTTAATTACTACAAATTTATAGTAGAGTTTGCAAGGTGCTTCGGGCTTGAAGCCAGATTATTAGCAAATTAGTGATGGCTTAAAAGTACTCAGTAGACTAAATTAGTCTTTAACTTTTAGTTCGGCTTTCAAGGCGGGATTAAGGAAGAGATGTGAATAGACTTTTAATTCCCGCGGGTTAAACATCGCGATGTCATCTACGAAAAGTGGAATAAAACTACCTTCATTAATGGCTTTGATGCCAAAAACCTCATCTTTTGCTTCCCATAAAATTACTCCCTGACTATAACCACCGTCGGGGTCGATCTTAAACTCGAGTATATCCCATTCAAAGATGTAGCGATTATTGCGATCGCGAAAACCGATATACTCATCTAGTTCATCGTATTCAATGGGAAAGCCGCGCCACCAAAAACCGTCACGCGAATAAAGAATCATGGTGGAGCTTACTTTACGCATATAGCCCACTATTTCCTCTCCTTTTCTTAGTCTAAATCGTTTTTCGGGGTTAGCCATTTTTAACACTTTTAGACTTAACTCAATTTTAAGCTAAAAGTTTATCCTTTAAATAGGGTGCGGTTATAGATTCTTTACAATTTATCATATCCTCGGGTTTGCCTTCAAACATTAAGGCTCCTCCTTTTTCACCCCCTTCTGGGCCTAGGTCAATTATCCAGTCAGCACACTTCATTACATCGGGATGATGCTCAATAACGACAATGCTATGACCGTTTTTCAGCAAGGCGTAAAAACTCTGGAGTAATTTCTTGATATCATGAAAGTGTAGGCCGGTGGTAGGCTCATCAAAGATAAATAGCACAGGGTCTTTAGCACTGCCTTTTGATAAGAAGGTGGCTAGTTTAATACGTTGCGCTTCTCCACCAGAAAGGGTGGAAGAGCTTTGTCCAAGATTTACATAGCCCAAGCCAACATCTTGTAAGGGCTGTAATTTAGTGGCAATTTTATCTTGTCCCTCTTCTTTAAAGAAAGCAATAGCATTATCTACCGTAAGCTCTAGGATATCATAGATGGACTTATCCGCCAGCTTAACGTCCAGAATTTCTTTACGGAAGCGCTTACCGTGGCACACATCACACTTTAAGTGGACATCTGCCATAAACTGCATTTCAATGGTAATTTCTCCTTCCCCTTGGCATTTGTCGCAGCGTCCGCCATCTATGTTAAATGAAAAATAGCCCGCTTTGTATTTTCTCGCTTTCGCTAGAGGCAAGCTGGTGTAAAGCTGACGGATGTCGTCGTAAGCCTTAATGTAAGTAACAGGATTACTGCGGCTACTTTTACCAATAGGGTTTTGATCAATAAATTCTACGTCGCTAATGTCTTGCCACGCGCCCTCGAAATTGCTGTGTTTACCGGTTTTTTCGCCGTAGCCACCGAGGCGCTTTTTAAGAGCAGGGAAAAGGATTTTTTTAATAAGACTACTTTTTCCCGAGCCACTTACTCCCGTTACTACCGTAAAGCAGTGTAAGGGGAATTTAACATCAATGTTTTTGAGATTATTTTCTCGCGCACCTTTCAGTTCAATGAATTTACGCGCTTCTTTTTTCGCAGGTATTTCTATTTGATCTGTACCCTGCAAATAATTGGCAGTATGGCTATTTTTTGCTTTTAGCAGATCTTCATACTTACCTTCAAAAATTACCTCACCGCCATTAGTACCTGCTTCAGGACCAATATCAATAATATAATCAGCTGCCAACATCATCTCTTCATCGTGCTCAACCACTACCACGGTATTGCCAATGTCGCGCAATTCCTTTACTACTTCAATTAATCTGGCGGTGTCTTTGGGATGTAGACCAATACTCGGCTCATCTAAGATATAAGTAGAACCAACTAAAGCGCTTCCCAAGCTAGTCGCTAAATTTATTCGCTGCGATTCTCCCCCGGATAAGGTACTAGAAAGCCGATTGAGGTTGAGGTAGGGAAGACCTACTTTACAGAGATAGGAAAGGCGATTTTCTATTTCCAAAAGAAGACGCTTGGCGATCGCATATTCTTGATCACTAAGCTCTATGTTCTCAAAATGAGTAAGTAATTGATCAATAGGCCATGATACTAGTTCTGAAATAGAGTGCCCTGCAATTTTAACGTAGTTTGCTTCTTTACGTAAACGTGCGCCTTTGCAGACAGTACATTTAGTTTTTCCGCGATAGCGCGAAAGCATCACCCGGAATTGAATTTTATAACTCTTAGTTTCTAGATACTTAAAGAACTCATCTAGGCCACGAAAGTGGGCACTGCCTTCCCAAAGCATTGTTTTTTCTGCCTCATTTAACTCGAAGATAGGACGGTGTATTGGGAAATTAGCTTTTTCTGCACCAGCAATAAATTGATGCTTCCATTCGCTCATCTTTTCGCCACGCCAGGGCACAATGGCATCTTCATAAACAGATAAGGAGTTATCGGGGATAACTAAGTCTTCATCAATCCCCATAATATTGCCGAAACCTTCGCAGCTTGGGCAAGCACCATAAGGATTATTAAAGCTAAAAAGATGGGTACTAGGCTCTTCGAACTCCTCGCCATCAATCTCAAACTTATTAGAAAACTCATGCACTTTATCTTCACCATTTAATTGAATCCGGCAAATGCCGCGACCTTCAAAAAAGGCAGTTTGTACTGAATCGGCTAGGCGGTTGAGGTTCTCTTCCGTACTCCAATCTGCGACCAAGCGGTCAACTACAATTTCGAGAGTATCTTTTTCAGAATAACTTTTAAAATCAAAATCACTAATTCGCAAGAGCTCGCCATTTTGGGCCATCCGCGAAAATCCTTGCTGGGATAGTATTTCCAGTTGGTCTTCTAACTTACGATCGTGTAAGATTAGAGGGCATTTAATAATGAACTTGGTGTTTTCGGGAAGTGTTTTTACGTAACGCAAGACATCTTCTAGTTGATGCTTCTTTACCTTATTGCCTGTAATGGGAGAATAGGTGGTGCCCACGCGAGCATATAATACTTTTAGGTAGTCGTATATTTCGGTTACCGTTCCTACGGTAGAACGCGGATTACGAGAAATTACTTTTTGCTCAATTGCCACGGCGGGCGATAAACCTTTAATACTATCTACCTCGGGCTTATCTAGTCGACCTAAAAACTGACGAGCATAAGAACTTAAACTTTCAACATAGCGCCTTTGCCCTTCTGCATACAAAGTATCGAAGGCTAAAGATGATTTGCCAGAGCCTGAAAGTCCCGTAATTACGGTTAAGCTCTGGTGCGGAATACTAATATTCACATTTTTTAGATTGTGAACTTTAGCACCGATAATCTCTATCTTTCCTTGCTGGCGCTCTATTGTAGCGGTATTTTTGGTCATATTTCTTCGGCTCTATCGAGTCTGCAAAATTATCATTCTCACTCTGCTTTGTTGGATTGACAACAAAAATTATATATTTGTTTTCAGCAAAGGCGAAAATCTCGCCTCCTTTTAATAAAATTACTGCCTATAGTTACATAGTTACTTTACTGATTTACGGACTTATTACTAACCCAATCAGGTTGACTATGGATTATAAAGCAATGACGGATGCGGAGCTTGTAAAGCTTTACATCAATGGAAAGGAGCAATCCCTATCTTTTCTTATCGCAAGACACGAGCAACGCATTTTTTCTTACATCTTAAGTAAGATACAAAATCGCGATTTAGCTAATGATGTCTTTCAAGATACTTTTGTGAAGATTATCAAAACTCTGCGTAAAGGAAATTACAACGAAGAAGGAAAATTTTTGCAGTGGTCTTTAAGAATCGCGCATAATTTGGTGATTGATCACTTTAGGAAGCAAAAGCGTATTCCTACTATCGCACCTAATGATCAATACGACATCTTTAAAATAATTAAGGATGAAACGCCTACGGCAGAAAATGAAATGATACAAGTGCAAATCGAAAGAGATCTGCATAAATTAATTTTACTTCTGCCAGAAGAGCAGTTAGAGGTTTTAAAACTGCGTCATTTTTCAGGTTTAAGCTTTAAAGATATTGCAGAACAAACTGGTGTATCTATTAATACAGCCTTAGGAAGAATGCGCTATGCCTTAATAAACTTGAGAAAATTAATGGTGGATAATAAAGTAACTTTAAGCACCTAACAATAAGTTTTTGGGTGCTCCGTTTACCTTTAGTCTAACAAATATTGGTATATGGATAAAACCGCTACTCTTAAAGATGGCTATGCAACTAATGCGAGACCAGATGCACAGAACATTCAAAACATCTTAAGTTTCTCAAGGTCTTACGAAACCAAAAAAATCGCAAACAATTTTCAGTTTGAGATGAACAAAAATTGAACAAAAAGCCTCTTCGGAGGCTTTTTTAATGAAACAGTTTTTTATGAAAGCCATTTGGAACAATCAAGTAATCGCGGAAAGCGAGGAAACAATCGTAGTGGAGAAAAATCATTATTTTCCACCAGCAAGCCTAAAACAAGAATTTATAACTGAGTCAAGTACCACTACCCATTGTCCATGGAAAGGGGAAGCGAGTTATTATACCTTAAAGGTAGATGGGCAAAAAAATGAAGATGCTGCCTGGTATTACCCAAACACCAAGCCTTTGGCCAACAATATTCGCAATTATGTTGCCTTTTGGAAGGGAGTAGAGGTAGTGGAATAGCGGAAACTTTGCTTCAGCGTAGTCTGAAATAATGGTAATTACAGCGTTTCGAAACGGAATGAATCCAGTTTTAGAAAAATAAATAGCAAAAGGGTGAAGCCCCATAAAGAAGATCCTCCGTAGCTAAAGAAGGGTAGGGGAATACCAATTACTGGCGCCAAGCCTATCGTCATGGCAATATTAATGGTAAAGTGGAAGAAGAGAATACTTACCACGGCATAGCCATAGGCTCGCGCAAAAGTGCTTTTTTGCCGTTCCGCTAACTGGACCAGTCTGAAGAATAGTAACAAAAACAGTACTACCAGCACTGCACTTCCCGCAAAACCCCACTCTTCGCCTACAGTACAGAAGATAAAGTCTGTACTTTGTTCCGGTACAAAGTCAAATTTAGTTTGGGTGCCATTAAGATATCCTTTTCCTACCGCTCCGCCAGAACCGATAGCAATCATGGATTGAGCAGTATTGTAGCCAATTCCTTTGGGGTCGTGCGCTTTACCTAATAATATATTAATACGGTTACGGTGACGATCTTCTAGGATACTATTGAAAGCATAGTCCACCGTATTTACTACTAAAGCACTCATTACCCATAGCCCCACCACTTTTATCCAAAAGCCCTTAGACCTGCGGGTTAAAACAATAACTAAAGTAGCTAAGATGGCCAGTGCAATCTGTAAGCTTAAAAGAGGTACTAATAAGCTCATCAGAAATAAAACAGCAAGGGCTAACCCGATAAATATATAAGAGCCAGAAAGTCCTTCGCGGTACATTACTAGTAAAAGTGAACTATACACTAAGGCCGAGCCGGGGTCAGGTTGAGGGATAATTAAAGCGGCGGGAATGATAATAATAATGAAGCCAATTATTTTATCGCGCAGTCCTTTAAGATTACGATCTTTCTTGCCTAAAAAGCTTGCTAAAGCAAGGGCAGTAGCGAATTTAGCAAACTCAGAGGGTTGAATACTAAAGCCTCCAATCACAAACCAAGAGCGCGCACCAGCAATTTCTTTTCCAGCAAAAAGCACCAATAATAGCGCTAGCATGGTAGTAATATAAATAGGAATAGCGAGGGTTTGATAGATGCTACCATCTAAGATGAAAATCACAGTAATAATAAGGATGGACGTGCCTATCCACATTAACTGTTTACCATAGCGTTGGCTTAGGTCGAAGATATTAGCATGATCCTCATCGTAAACTGCAGCATAAATATTACCCCAGCCCATTAAAACCAGGATGAGGAATAAAATCACCGTAAACCAATCTACATTTTGAATAAAGCCACTAGTTCCCCTCATCGTTCAGTTTAATTGGCTTTTTATAGATATTGAGTAATTGTTTTTCGTATTCATCACTTAGATCTCCCGTCAACATACGCTCTTGCATGGCAGGGCGATTTACTTCACCAGTAAGGTATTTTTCAATTAGCAGACTAGCAATGGGCGCGGCCCAACGACTACCCCAATAACCATTCTCTACAATTATTGCAATGGCGATTTTAGGATTATCTTTCGGAGCGAATGCCACAAAAATACTATGATCTTGCCCGTGTGGGTTTTGAGCAGTACCGGTTTTACCGCACATCTCAATTGTATCGTGGCGAGAATAACGCGCCGTTCCCGATTCAAAAACATCGAACATCCCGTTAATTACAACGGGGAAATGCACACTATCTATAGTGGTGTATTTGCGTTCAGTGAAATTAGGATCGGTAATAGGCTTGTGATCAATAGCTTTTACAATGTGTGGTGTATAATAGTAGCCACGGTTAGCGATAGTGGCCGTCATATTAGCCATTTGAATAGGGGTCAGTAATAATTCTCCTTGCCCAATACCTAAAGAGATGGTACTTACCGCTCGCCAGCCAGTATAGCCAAAAGCATTGTCGTAATAGTCTGCATCGGGCACTAAACCTTTTCTACCCGTGGGTAAGTCGTTATTTAAAAACCGACCCATATTAAAGCTCTTTACGTGATTACTCCACACGTCCATGCCCTCCTGAGCCATGGGATATTTCTCTATAATAGATCTGAATACTTGACAGAAGTAATTATTACAACTCTTACTAATCGCTTTGCGCAGAGCAATGGGGCTGTTAATACCACAGTGACAAGCAACATGTAAGCGACGATAGTGGAAACCATGGTGACAAGTGTGAGTTGTGTTTTCAGTAATCACTCCTTCTTGTAAGCCAATAAGGGCATTAATTACTTTGAAAGGAGATCCAGGCGGATATTCAGCCAAAAGACCTCTGTCGAAAAGGGGTTTACTGATACTATCTAAATAAAGTTTGGAATAATTTGTGGTGCGCTCACTACCAACCATTAGGTTAGGATCGTAAGTGGGGCTGGTTACTAAGCTTAAAATTTCTCCACTACCAGGCTCTATCGCTACAATACTCCCTCTTTTATTATACATCAACTGCTCACCTAAAGCCTGTAAGTCAATATCTATGGTAGAGGTTACATGTTTGCCAGGTTCTGGTAAGGTATCGTACATGCCATTCTCATAAGAACCTTGACTCCGGTTGTGGACATCTACTAAATTGTAGATATGTCCAGTTTTTCCTTTGAGGACATCTTCATAGCTCTTCTCAATACCAGTTTTACCAATTAGGTCGCCTTGGCTGTAGGAAGGGTGATCTTTTATAAAGTTTACACCAGCTTCGCCAATAAAGCCAATAACATTTGAGGCTGCCCTATTTTGATAACTGCGTAGAATACGTTTTTGGGGATAAAAGCCGGGATAGATATGTAACTTCTCTTGAATATACGCGAAGCGTTCTTTGCTAATTTGTTTAATGAAGATTGAAGGTTTTAAATAACTGTAGCTTTTTGCTTTCGTTATTCTTTTCGAATATTCTTCCTTACTGATACCGATCAATTTGCAAAAGGTCAGCGTATCGGTTAGTTTAACTTGGCGAGGCACAATCATTAAGTCGTAAGCGCTTTGATTGCCGACTAATAGTTTCTCATTCCGGTCATAAATTAAACCACGACCAGGATATATTTTATCTACTCGCACTACATTGCTGATGGCAGATAGTTTATATTCTTCGTTAATGATTTGTATATAGAATAAGCGTGCTAGAAAGACTAGCCCGATTAGCGTAAAGAAGGTGAAAAATAAAAGTTTACGTTGCATTTAGCGACGGTAATTCCAAAGTTGATATAGTAATACAAAGGTAAAGGAGAAAAGGCTACTATATAAACTACGCATTAAAAGTTGAAATAGATTATCCCAAGCAAAATTTTCTATACTAAAGAGTATAAAATGATGCAAAAAGATACCGATTAATAGAAAACCGAGGCTACGCAGTAAGCCCAACTGTTTTATTTCAGAAGAGTCTGATAATTCTGTTTTCCCTGTTTTAAAAACTCCAAAAAGTAGTGGCTTGATGAAAGCAATAAAAACGCTGGCAGCGGTGTGAACCCCGTATGCCCCTTCAAATACATCTACAATGGCGCCAATTAAGAAGGCCAGACTAAGCACGTAAAGCGCTGAACTACGCGGCGGCAAGAAAAGAATGAAAGCGATGTAAATGTAAGGGTTAAGAAAGCCCTCAAACATAAAGTTATTGAGAATGAATATCTGCAGAAAGAGCAGGGCTATAAGAGCAAAAATGGACTTAATTACATTCATGGAATAGCATTTAAAGAATCCAACTCATTAGCCCATAAATCTTTTACTACATACACGTTGCGAAGTTTAGAAAAGTCGGTACTAAGCAAAACAGATATTTCTAAAAAGTTTTGATCAGCCTGCATGGTGGTTGCTTTAACCATTCCAATATTGATTCCGCGAGGAAAGTACGAAGAGCGACCATCGGTTTTTACGGTATCGCCTATTTCTACATTAGCATAGGGAGGGATATCTTGAATACTACTTTCACGGTAATTTTCACCGGACCAGCGTAAAGGTCCAAAATAGCCATCTTGCGCAAGCTCTGCTGATACCCGTAGATTAGGGTTAATGATGGGTATTATTCGGGCAAAATGTGTACTCACGGTAGAGACTACGCCTACCACGCCACTGGGCCCAATAACCCCCATGTTTTCCTCTAAACCGCTGAGTCGACCTTTGTTAATTAGAATGTAGTTTTCAACCTTAAAGTGACTGCTGCTTATGACCTGCGCATCTACGTAAGTATAACGCTGTTGATAGGTACTAGACGCGATGGTATCAGCGCCGAAATTCTGAAAGATAAAAGACTCGTCAAGAGACTCGCGCAGGCGCATGTTTTCCTTAGCCAATTGCTCATTCTCTTCTTTTAAGTTGAGATAAGCCTTAGTTTTTGCGGCGAGTCCTTGAAAGTTCCCTTTAATTTCGGTAGTAGCACTTAAAAACTGCGAGCGCTGATAGCTACGCTTGTTAATAATCCAAGCAAAAGCTAGAGATTCCAAGAGCAGGAAGTAGAGCAAGACTCTACTTCGTTTGAGCAAAAGGAAAAAATAGCGCATAAATTATTAAGTCATCAAGAAATTGTACTTGCCAATATTTTTCAGGGCGATTCCTGTTCCTCTAACTACTGCTCTTAGGGGATCTTCTGCTACGTAAACTGGTAAATCAGTTTTCATACTAATTCGCTTGTCTAGTCCGCGTAACATAGAACCACCGCCGGCAAGATAGATACCACTATTGTAGATATCGGCTGCAAGTTCGGGAGGAGTTAAAGATAGCGCTTCCATAATCGCATCTTCAATTCGTATAATGGATTTGTCAAGCGCTTTGGCAATTTCCTTATAGGTAATAATTAGCTGCTTTGGTTTACCAGTTAAAAGGTCACGACCTTGCACGGGCATATCTTCGGGAGCATTATCTAGCTCATCGAGAGCAGAGCCAATCTGAATTTTAATTTCTTCAGCGGTGCGTTCACCCACAAATAGATTGTGATGCGTACGCATGTAATAAGCAATGTCGTTGGTGAATACATCACCGGCAACTTTAATTGACTTATCGGCTACAATACCACCTAGTGCGAGTACCGCAATTTCGGTAGTACCACCGCCTATATCAATTATCATATTACCCTTAGGTTCTTGCACATCTACACCAGTACCAATAGCCGCAGCCATAGGTTCATGAATAAGATATACTTCGCGCGCTCCAGCATGTTGAGCCGAGTCTTTTACGGCTCTTTTCTCCACTTCGGTAATACCAGAAGGGATACAAATTACCATGCGAAGCGCAGGGGGTATTAGGCGTTTTTGCAGAGCGGGAATGCTTTTAATCATTTCCCTAATCATTGCTTCCGAGGCTTCAAAGTCAGCTATTACGCCATCCTTAAGAGGACGAATAGTTTTAATGTTCTCGTGAGTTTTACCGTGCATTTGACGCGCGGTTTGCCCTACAGCGATAATTTTTCCGGTCATGCGATCTTTAGCCACAATAGAAGGGGCATCCACAACTACCTTATCTCTATGAATGATAAGGGTATTAGCCGTTCCTAAGTCGATGGCTATATCTTCTCTTAAAAAATCGAAAAATCCCAATTTGATTTAATGTTTAAAATGACGTATTCCAGTGAAAACCATGCTCATACTATTTGCATCACAGTAGTCGATGCTCAACTGATCTTTGATAGATCCACCAGGCTGAATAACTGTGTCAATCCCCTCTTTGTGTGCTATTTCTACACAATCCGGGAAAGGAAAAAATGCGTCGGAGGCCATTACAGCGCCATTAAGTTCGAACTTAAAAGCTTTTGCTTTAGCGATAGACTGGGTTAAAGCATCTACGCGAGATGTTTGTCCAGTGCCTCCTGCTAAGAGCTGTTTGTTTTTTGCTAAGATAATGGTATTCGACTTTGTATGCTTACATATTTTTGAAGCAAATAATAAATCTTCAAGTTCTTCGTCACTAGGTTTTACTTTAGTGCTGTATTTTAAGTCCTCCAAAGAATCGGTATGGTGATCGCGTTCTTGCGCTATCACTCCGTTTAAGAGGCTTCTATATTGCATTTTAGGCAGGGCGAAATCATTTAAAATTAAAATGATACGGTTCTTTTTTTGCTTTAAAATTCTCAAAGCCTCTTCGCTATAGCTCGGGGCTATTACAATTTCAAAAAAGATTTCGTGCATCGCGGTTGCGGTGGCTTCATCTACCTCCGTATTAGAGATAATAACACCACCAAAAGCAGAAACAGGATCTCCCGCAAGGGCATCGGTCCAGGCTTTAAAAACGTTCGTACGCGAGGCTATACCGCAGGCATTATTATGTTTCATTACCGCTACAGTAATGTCATTTTTAAATTCCGACATTAAACTTACCGCCGCATCTGCGTCTAGCAAATTATTATAGGAGAGGGCTTTGCCGTGTAATTGTTGAAAAACGTCGGCCAACTCACCGTGGAAAACACCTTGCTGATGAGGGTTTTCGCCGTAGCGTAAAACTTGACCTTCGCCTAAATTTAGCATTTTATCCTCCCCAGTAAGGTAGTTTTGGATCAGGTTGTCGTAAGCAGAAGATATTTGGAAAGCTGCACCGGCAAATTTCTTTCGGATATCCTCACTAAGTTCTTTGTTTTCTAAAAGCTCTATTGCTTCCGCGTAGTATTCACGGCTAGGAATTATCCAAGTGTCTTGATAGTTTTTGGCCGCCGCTCTAATCAAGGAAATGCCACCGATATCAATCTTTTCAATAATATCACTGTGCGAGCCACCCGCTTCCAAGGTTTCTTCAAAAGGGTAGAGGTCAACTACAACGATGTCAATGGATGGTAATTCAAACTCTTCCATCTGACTACGATCACTCTCTAAATCCCTGCGACCTAAAATACCGCCGAAAACCTTCGGGTGTAATGTTTTTACACGACCACCTAAAATAGAAGGATAGCCCGTTAGATCTTCCACTGCAATTACCGTATGACCCAAATCTTCCAAGTGTTTACGAGTACCGCCAGTAGAAAGCAGGTCGTAGCCTTTTTTAACCAAGGCTTCGGCGAGTTCATTTAAACGGTCTTTGTAAAAAACGGAGATAAGAGCGGTGGGTTTTTGCGACATTCCTGAAAATCTATAATATTATCGTGCAAAATTAGTTTTTTTAGGCCTCTTTTCTTAACAAAAGCGACAATTTTAATTCAACTAATATTAGTCAAAAATTAAGATATATATAGTTTATAAACAGACCCTTACGGTTAAGTTTGATGAAAAATAGCTTGCTGGGCAATTAAATTCTTGGCTGAGAATCAAAGTTTTAAATATCCTTCGTCTTTGAAATTCTTAAAAAGTCAAGGCCCTTGTTTCCGTTTCTTTTTCTAAAAAGGTCCTTAGAGTGTTAAAAAAATAAATATTCTGAATTTAGATTTCATTTAAAATCTGCTGTCCCCACGGAAAGTCAAGTTCAGCTTAGTACTTTAGCGCTAGATTTCAAAACAATGGTTTACCTGCGGATTTTTAAGGAAAGTTTACTTTTTGCCTTGCATGCACTTAAGGTGAATCGCTTGCGTACTTTCTTGTCGCTGCTGGGCGTTACCATTGGTATCTTAACCATTGTGGCGGTTTTCACTATGGTAGATTCGCTAGAAAGAAATATCCGCAGCAGTGTGGAGAGTTTAGGCAGTGATGTCGTTTACGTTCAGAAATGGCCTTGGGGTGGGTCGGGTGAGTATAAATGGTGGACCTATTTTCAAAGGCCCGAGCCAACTTTTTATGAAATGGAGAAATTAGAGCGTCGATTAACAACGGCGCAGGACGTGTCTTACCTTTTTGAGATAAATCAAACTTTAAAAAGCGGATTAAACTCAGTTGAGGCGGTTAAAGTAATGTCCGTATCCCATTCCTACAATGACATTTGGGGCTTTGAGCTTATACAAGGTCGCTATTTTTCGTCCTTAGAAAGTCGCAATGGTAATGCGGTGGCCATTTTAGGTTATGCAGTGGCTAAAGGCTTGTTTGGTAATATCGACCCCATTGGGCGCAGCTTTAGCGTGCTAGGTCGCGAGTTAAAGGTAATTGGAGTTTTTGCTAAACAGGGAAAGAGTCTTATAGGTAATAGTATGGACGGCTCAATTCTTATCCCCATAGAATATGTTGGCAAGATTATGAGCCTAAAAAATAAGAATGGTTCTACTATTATTGTTTCTAGCAAGTCAGGCGTAGAAATAGAGGCAGTAAAGGATGAAATAACGGGCACGATGCGTTCTTTAAGGCGATTAAAGCCCCGCGCCGATAATAACTTTGCCTTGAATGAAATCTCAATGATTTCCAATAACCTCGATACTTTCTTCACCATCTTAGGCTTGGCGGGAGCCGTAATTGGAGGTTTTAGTATTTTGGTGGGAGGCTTCGGAATCGCAAATATTATGTTTGTGAGTGTAAAAGAACGCACCAGCCAAATTGGTATTCAAATGAGCATGGGGGCCAAGCGCATTTTTATTCTACTGCAATTTCTTCTTGAGTCAGTAATCCTTTGCCTTTTAGGGGGAGTGCTGGGTATTGGGCTAGTGGCTTTATTAATTTATTTACTGCCCGTACTTATTAGTGATTTTGATTTTGAAATTGCGATGAGCATGGCTAACATTATACAAGGCATTGTGATTTCTGTACTGATTGGTCTAATCTCAGGCATTGTGCCGGCGTATATGGCCTCACGCTTAAATCCAGTGGATGCTATCCGCTCGGGTCAATAATTAAAATCGGCCCAATTTTTAAGTTCTTCGCTATAATTTGAGGCGATACTCTCATTTAAAGCACTGAGGAACAAGTGGTCGTCTTCGTCAAAAGCTCCCACAGTATTACTATCAACATCAATTTGACCAATTAATACTCCCTTTAGATAAAGAGGAACCACTATTTCTGATTTCACGTCGATACTGCAGGCGATATAGTTTTCTTCAGCGCTGACATCAGCACTTAAATAGGTTTCTCCCGAAAGGGCTACTTGCCCACAGATGCCACTACCAAAATTAATTACCGTGTGATCCGTTGGTTTTCCAGCATAAGGTCCGAGGTGAAGTTTTTTACTTGGGTGATGCATAAAGTAAAAGCCCACCCAATCATAATGGTCTAATTCGCTTTGAATTTTATTGCAAATCTGCTGTAAAGCTTCGGTAATACTCTCCTTCTGCTCAATGAAGGACTTCAAGGATGAAAGATATTTTTCGTGTTTCATAGGTAGGGTAAGAAGATTATTAATCCGATTATAAAGGCAAAAATAGCAGCAATTAGAACGGCTGCCGCTGCAATATCTTTAGCTTTTTTGGCAAGTGGGTGAAAGTCTGGGCTAGTCAAATCTACCAAATACTCAATGGCAGAATTGATAGCTTCTAGAGCGATAACAAGCGCGATACATAACAAGCTTAAGACCCAATCGGTTTTGCTGATATTTAAAAACCAAGCCAAAAAAAGTACAAATGTTGCCGCAAGTAGGTGAACTTTCGCGTGTGCGCAATCTCGGATAAAGGTGAAGAGTCCTTGGAAAGCAACTCTAAAGGCAAAAATTCTTTTAGATAAATATCCCAACGTTTCGTGCTTTTTTGACGTTTAAATAACTAGTTCTTAATTAATCCCAACCAGACGTTAAATAATTTCTCTTCAATATCGAGATTTTTTATTCGTCTACGTAGTATGCATACCGTAAATTGCGGCTAATTTGTAAATAATTTCAAAGTTATGAAGAAACAGCTATTAAAGCTTTTAACGTTTTCAATCATTGCGCTTATCATGCCCAAATTGGCAATAGCGCAATCTAATACCGTGGCAGTGGGTAAGATTGATATCTTAAGTGGCGTTACAGATGTGAACTTCGCTGACGCCATCTGTCAGTGTGATACTATTTGGGTAGATTATGAGATTAAACCCTTGGCCAACTTCACATCTACTTCAAGTTTTGAATACCAGTTCGTGCCAGCCGCGTCAGGTGTCACTCCTTCTTTTGCAGCCCCTACGCTGTTGGAATTAAATGCTTTAGAGAAGAATGCTCCGCCAGTTGCATTAACCTTACCCTCTGATACATTCAGTAGCGGGAGAAAGAGAGCTTACTTAGTAATTCCTTGTAACACTCCAATCGGCTTGAAGGCCCTACGAATAATCAACCGCGGCTCCAATGGAACCATTACTCCTATTGACGGTTTTAGCGATACTATCTTTTTTAATATTAATCGAATTCCTACGGTAGCCTTTATTGATTCAATTGCGATGATTCGCAACGATTTCCATATCGACACCACTGATAATCCTTATAGTACTTCAGCTGACATAGGTATTTGTAGTGATGACTCGATTTTCCTAACGGTTCAAACCAATGGTAGTTCAATACAATGGTTTAATGGTTTAAATCCCATTCTAGGTGAGACTAAAGATTCACTCCTAATAGGTTCCCCTGGCTTATATTTTGCGAGGGTTACTAACGGCGGTTTATGTTCGATTAATTCGGATTCGGTAACAGTAACTTCCATTATTACTCCCACTATAATAAGTTTTAACCCGACTAATCCACTTAACACGAACGCTTATATTGTAGATTTCCCTCCAGTAAATAGCACCCCAGATGATTCGCTAGAATTGTGTGCCAATCAGTCGGCAATATTAGGAGGCCCATTTGCACCCGCAGGAACAGGGCTTGCTTATACATACCAATGGTTAACCGATTCTTTGAATACTACCACTGGTTTTAGAGATTGGTACCCCCTCACTACTACAAGTGCTACTACACGCTTTTTAACGATCAATCAAAATACTTCGCGTCCTGGACCAAATTATTACCGCCTTGCAGTGGACGATGGATTTTGTACCGATACCACCTCTGAATTTTCGAAGTTTACGGTTTTTGTAGACACTATTCCTACCGGAACGCCTGCGGGGATTCCCTTTATAGGAACAACAGGCCCGACTGTTTTTGGCGAAGTATGTATGACTGATTCTGTAAATTTAAGTTTATTCAATAACGGTGCGACTAACCCATTATGGCGTTATCGCTGGCAGTGGTATGATCCCAGCGTTCCAGCAGGAGCCAATCCTTGGAAATCAGTTTCAGGGGGCACAGTTGCGGCTGGTACTCTTAGTTTTGACACTAATGCGACCATTAAAATTGACACTTCTTTATCAGACGCTGGTCAACCTTATTTTCAAAGTCCAAAATCGGTATTGCGTTTCTTTAGAGTTAGGGTTGCTACCGAGACTGTAAATTATGATATTGAAACTTGCGTTTATTTTAGCGATAGCATCGCGGTGCGTTGGTTCCCAGAATACGATTTAACGGTAGCTTCTGCTCCAGGTGTAAATGTGATCGGGCAAGATTCAATTAATTTCTGTGAGACTGATTCTGCTACCATTAGTGCACCATCAACTCCAGCAGCACTTGTAAGCTTTGGCTACAATTATGCATATCAGTGGTTAACAGACTCCATTGACCCTAATAATGGTAATCGCATCCGATATGCCCTAACGGGTGAAACCAATCAATCATTTACGGTGCATGAAACAGGCCGATACTTTGTAGTAATTGACGATGGTATCTGTTCAGATACTTCTGACGCATACCGTGTCTTTGTAGATTCTTTGCCTACCACTACTATTCAAGAAGTTACTTTCCCTGGCAGTACTAATGGTCTAACGGGCTATAATCTATGCTTATATGATTCAGCTTTAGTTTCTGCTACAGACACTACTCTTGGCTTAGCCCCTTGGAAATATCAATGGCAGCAACTAAATCCTACCAATGGTTTTTGGACGAGCCTATTAACAGACACACTTGTTTCGTTTACCATTGATTCAAGTTTAAAAAGAGTAGGAGAAGACACTGCTTATTTCCGCCTTCAAACGAGTTATTTTAATCAATTTGGTTTAGAAACTTGTAGCAGCTTAACCGATAGTATTGCGGTAATCTTTTACCAAAATCCTACGCTTTCTTTTATCCCCGGTGATTCTATCGGCTTGTGTGAAGGAGATAGTATACTAATGGTGGCCACGGGTAATTTCAACACTGCTAGTTGGAGCAACGGAGCTGTATTAGGCGCCACACGCTACATTAGCACTCCTGGAGCTTATCCTATAAGAGTTACTGGAATTAATGGTTGTATAACGCGTGATACTGTTTCAGTTTATCAACTAGTAGTAACTGCTGCCGCAGGAGCCGATCAAATAGTTAAATCTGGTGAGGTAGCAACTTTAACTGCTTCAGGAGGAACTAATTATCGCTGGTTTGCAAATAAACCAATCCAGTTTTCCGATTTCTTAAGTCAATCCATTCAGGTTTCTAAAGTTTTGGAAACTGGTGTTTTAAATGATACAGTAACTATTTACGTAGAGGTTACTAATAATCAAGGTTGTGTCGGATTAGACTCTCTGCAATTAATTATCAATAAAACTTTTCCCGAGCAAATTGGCTTAATCAATAAAGCTTATAACCTCTTTACCCCTAATGGTGATGGCTTAAATGACACCTGGGACATTCGTGAATTAATGGATGGTGATGCTTGTAAAATTCAAATTATGAATCGCTGGGGTTCCGTGGTTTATGAACCAGAAACCTTCAATGGAATTTGGTTAGGCGTAGACGACGGAGGTAATGAGCTTCCAGACGGAACTTATTATTACATTCTAGAATGTGGTAATGCAAACGAAATTCGCATGCGTAACGCAGTAACCATAATCCGCAACCAACAATAAGATGAAAAAGATGAGAAAAATTTTAGCACTGCTGGCTTTCGGAATGATGGCAAATATGGCTACGGCCCAGCAGATTCCTTTATACAGTAATTATTTTTTCACTCCTTACATATACAATCCTGCCATGTCAGGTTCTACTGGAGTTACAGAAGCAATTTTATTGCACCGTCGCCAGTGGACCGGTATTCAAGGCTCACCAGAAACATCTGCATTAGCGGTTAATGGGTCCTTAAATGACGAGAAAGTAGGTTGGAGTATTTATGGTTTTTCTGATAAAACCGATATTTTAAGCCGCTTAGGAATTTATGGAAACTACGCTTACCACGTTAAAATAACGGATGACATTAGTCTTTCTGGTGGTATCGGTGCTGGTTACCTAAACCAAAATATCGATCAAAGCGCTGTACGCGCAAGAGATCAAGGTGATATTTTTAGTGTGGTAGCTCCTAATCGTGGTGCTTTTGATATTAATTTGGGATTAAAATTGGCTGTGCAAGACTTTACTTTAGGATTTGCCGCTCCCCAAGTATTAAGTCAGAATGTAACTTACGCTACTAACCCGAGTGATATTAATTATAATATGATTCGTCACTATGTAGCAACAGCGCAGTACGATTTTAAATTTGCTGGTGATAAGCAAGTTCTAAGTCCTATTTTTATGGTAAGAACAGCGGAATCAGTACCAGCTCAAATTGACGCAGGATTGATTTATAATATGAAGGAATACGGTTTCCTTGGCGCAATGTTCCGCTCTAACTACGGCATTACCTTAAACGCAGGGCTAAACCTTTCGGAGATGCTAACCCTTGGTTACGCTTACGATTTTTCGACCAACACTTACGGTTCTAACTTCGGTACTAGCCATGAGTTTATGCTGACCTACCGCTTTGGTAGCAATAAGGATAATGAGCGTATGCAGAATGAGCTTAAACGCTTGAAATTGAACCAAAGACGTCAGAAAGATGAGGTTGAAGAAACGGTTGATGAGAAACTGCAAGAGTTTAAGGATAGCTATAAAGATGATATCGCTAAGGCCTTAGAAGAAGAGAAGAAGAAAATGAAAGCTGAGTTGGAAGAACTGCGTAAGCAAGCTGAAAAGCAAGCAAGTCAGAACAACAATAATCAAGGCGGACAGCAAAATAATCAGACTAATCCTAATATGCCTAATAATCAGGCTTCAAATAATACCAATACGGACAATAACCTGAATCAGTCAGCAAACACAAATAACAATGCTGGTATGAATTATCCTCAGGAAAACCTTCCTGCGAATGTTAATCCTGGTTCAGCTGGTTATTATGTAACGGCTGGCGTATTTGGACAACAATCCAATGCTCAAACCTTAGTGGGTAGACTAGCTGCTCAAAATATTGACGCTAGAATATTCCAAGATCAAGGTAATAGCTTCTACTACGTTTATCTATTGAAATTCAATAGCTACGGCGAAGCAGATCAAGCGAAATCAAGTAAATTAAATGGCCGCTATAATGGTGACCTTTGGATTAAGATTCTCAAGTAGTATTTTAATAAACTAATAAAAAAGGGCTTGTCTGATTAATCAGACAAGCCCTTTTTCTGTTTAAAAATGGAGTTGAACTTACTCTAGGTCTAAGCTTATTCTTAGCTTTTTAGAATTCTACCTGCTTGTACGATGTGTCTATTAGTATGCTCAATCATAATGAAGAGCGCATCAGCCATATTTACCTTGAAGAAAGGTAGAAGAGTCTTCACTTTTAGCTGATCTAGATTTTTACTAGCTAAGAGCTCTGCGTGACCTCTAATTTCTTTTAAATCGCGCAATAGCTCTTGAAACACTACTTTTTCTACAATAGCAATACCCGCTTTGGCTTTAGCTTTTGGGTCAACCGCTTTGGGGCTTTTAAAGCTTTTTAAGACCTTATCATTTTCACCTAAGAGAGAAGCTCCTAAAAGCTTCTTCCCAATCCAAGTACGTTTAATTTTACCATTCGTAGCCGGTTTAGCAATTTTTAGCTGAGGTCCAAACTGGTCAAGGTAGCTTTCATTTAGTAGGTTAATGTGGTGAAAAACCTCTACCACATTCCAGCCATTAGGCTTCTCGGTTTTTAAAAGATCTTCTCCTTCGCTATAGTAAAATATAGCATCTAGTTTTTTTTCGATTGTTGTCAACCTCTGCAGTAGATATTGAGAGGCTTCGGCATTTGTCATATCTGCATTCATAGGGCAAATTTACACATCCTTTTTTGGGGAAAATCCTACGGGAAGCTTAATTCCTAAAGCTTGCAACAACAAAGGCTTCCAAGCTGGTATTTTCTTTCTATTCTAATTTTAGGTGAGTAGCCTTGCATTGACGTAATTTGTAAAAAGAATTTTATAAGGATGAATAAGCCGCTTTTAGCAGATTTTAATACACCATTTAATAGTGTTCCTTTTAACGAAATTAAAGAAGAACAATTTTTACCCGCAATAAAGGAGGCCATTGATGAAGGTTTGGCGGAAGTTGAAGCTATTTGTGATAACAAGGAAGAGCCAAGTTTTGATAATACCATTTTAGCTTTAGAATTAGCCGGACAGAAGGTAAGCCGGGTGGCGGGTATTTTTTTTAATCTCAATTCAGCTGAAACTAACGATACTATTCAAAGTATTGCGCGTGATTTTTCCCCCTTACTAAGTGCCTATACCAACGATATCATGTTAAATGAAAGGCTTTTTGCCCGCGTTGATAAGGTTTGGCAAGAGCAAAAGGAAAACCTTAAAGGAGAGGACTTCCTATTACTAGAAAAGTCCTATAAATCATTTGCTCGCAACGGGATAAAGCTGCAAGGCGCTGACAAGCAAAAGCTGCGTAAATTAGACGAAGAACTATCTTCTTTATCACTACAGTTTGGCGAGAATGTTTTAGCCGAAACGAATGCCTTTGAACTTTACCAAAGCAAAGAGGAGCTAGCGGGATTGCCCGACTATGCTTTAGCGAGCGCGGCTGAAGAAGCTAAAACCAAGGGGAAAGAGGGAGAGTATTTAATTACTCTTCAGGCACCAAGCTATATTCCCGTAATGACCTACGCTAGTAACCGCGCTTTAAGGGAAAAGCTGTTTCGCGCATTTGGAAGTAAGGCTTTTAGTAATAACAAACACGATAATAAGGATACGGTGAAGCGCATTGTTGCTTTACGCCATCAAAGAGCACAGCTTTTAGGCTTTAAAAACCACGCAGACTATGTTTTGCAAGAGCGTATGGCTAAGTCGAAAGACACGGTAGATAATTTTTTAAGTGAGCTTTTAGAGGTTTCTAAATCCGCTTGCGCAGATGAGTTATCAGATTTGGCAAATTTCGCCCAGGAATTAGATGGAATTGAGAGCTTAGAGCGCTGGGATGTGGCCTACTACAGTGAAAAGCTAAAGCAGCAGCGTTTTGAAATAGACGATAGTATGTTAAAACCATATTTTCAAGTAGATCGAGTTATTGGCGGTGCCTTCGCTGTGGCCGAGAAACTATATGGAATTAGCTTCGAAGAGAGAAAGGATATTCAGAAGTACCATAGCGACGTAATTACTTATGAAGTAAAGGATAAGGATGGTAGCCATTTGGCGCTGCTTTATGCCGATTTCTTTCCCCGTGAAGGCAAACGCAATGGGGCGTGGATGACTTCCTATCGCGGCCAGCGCAACTTAAACGGCGAACAACAGAGACCGCATATTTCCATCGTTTGCAATTTTACTAAGCCTAGTGCTGACAGCCCCTCTTTACTGACCTTTAACGAAGTTCTTACTTTATTCCATGAGTTTGGTCACGCGCTGCATGGTATGCTTGCAGACACAAAATACGAGAGTTTGAGTGGTACTAATGTGCTATGGGACTTTGTGGAGCTACCTTCGCAAATTATGGAAAACTGGTGCTATGAAAAGGAGTGTTTGGACCTCTTTGCCAAGCATTATAAAACGGGAGAATTAATTCCCGCTAATTTAATTGAGCGCCTAAAGGAAAGCGCTAGCTTTATGGAAGGTTACGCTACTCTGCGTCAGGTAGGGTTTGCTACCTTAGACATGACTTGGCACGGTACGGACCCTAGTGAGCTCTCGGTAGGTGATTTTGAAGAGGAGGTTTTTGCTAAAACGCAATTGCTTCCAAGGCAAGCTGATACTAATATGTCATGTAGTTTTAGCCATATCTTCCAAGGAGGTTATTCCGCCGGCTATTACAGCTATAAATGGGCAGAAGTATTAGATGCCGATGCCTTTGATCTTTTTAAAGAAAAGGGTTTATTTAATGGCGAAGTAGCCACTGCTTTTCGCAAACTTTTATCGAGGGGAGGTGCAACAGATCCCGCGGAATTGTACCGTGAGTTTAGGGGGCAAAATCCTGACCCAAAAGCTTTATTACGCCGCGCAGGATTGATTAAATAAATTATGGTAAAAGCTAAAAAACATCTGGGCCAGCATTTTTTAAGAAATGAAGGCATAGCAAGAGATATAGCGGAGAGCCTAAGCCACGATGGCTATAAAAAAGTGCTTGAAGTAGGTCCGGGGACAGGGGTGCTTAGTCAATTTTTACTAGCAGGACCCTCCGAACTTTTTGTAGCAGAAATAGACGCAGAGTCCATTGAATATTTAGAAGAGCACTTTAAAGCTTTAGACCAACATATTATTCCCGGTGACTTTTTACGCTTAGATTTAGGCCAGTTATTAGGCGAACCATTTGCTTTAATTGGAAATTATCCTTATAATATCTCTAGCCAGATTATATTTAAGATGCTAGATCACGTAGAGATAATCCCAGAAATGGTTGGCATGTTTCAAAAGGAAGTGGCCGATCGTTTAACGGCAGAACCAGGTTCTAAAACCTATGGAATCTTAAGTGTTTTGGCGGCTGCTTTTTACGAACGTGAATACCTTTTTACCGTAGATCGCTCTGAGTTTAATCCACCACCCAAGGTAATGTCGGGTGTTATCCGCTTTAGGCGTAAAAAAGATTTTAGCCTTGCGGTAGATAGGGCCTTGTTTACCCGTATTGTAAAAACGGCTTTTAACCAAAGGAGGAAAACTTTACGCAATGCCTTGAAAGCCTTAAGTTTACCTTTGGATGAAATTGACGGCGATACTTTACAGAAGCGTGCTGAGCAACTACATTATTCCGAATTTGTACAACTAACTAAAATTCTTTCCCGCCCATGAATATAGAAATTAATAGAGATTTTCTTGATCAGCTTGAAGAGGACATCCTCGCAGGTAGAAAAGGAAATTACCAAGAACTTATTGCAGACAGTCACCCAGCGGATATCGCCGAGATTGTAGATAAACTAGATGAGGAAGCGGCGGAAATATTATTCCGCTCTTTAGAAAATGAGCTTGGTGCTGAGGTACTGATGGAGATTCACGAGGACCTTAGATCTAAATTTCTAGAAGGTTATAACGGAAAGGAAATTGCTTCTGATTTAATTGAAAATTTAGACTCAGATGATGCGGCGGATTTAATAAATGAATTGCCTACCGAACAGCGTCGGGAGGTTTTAGATAATATAGAAGATGAACAGCAGGCGCTAGATATTGCCCGATTGCTTATCTACCCTGAGGGAACAGCAGGTTCTTTAATGGGAACGGAACTTATCCGAGTATACGATACTTGGCGAGTTTTACAGTGTGTAAAAGAAATGCGCAAGCAGGCCGAGGAAATTGAGCGCGTGCATGCTATTTACGTGGTAGATGCCAGCAATAAACTGTTGGGAACGCTCAGCCTTAAAAAGCTTCTCACTACTTCAACCAAAACCCCAATTTCTGAGGTTTTTTCTTCAAAAATTCAGTTTGTAGAAGTAAATACCGAAGCGGAAGAGGTAGCAAATTATATGCAGAAATATGATTTGGTAGTCGTGCCGGTGGTAGACCCATTGGGTCATTTAGTAGGACGTATTACTATTGATGATGTAATAGATTTTATTAGAGATGAAGCGAAGGAAGATTATAACCTAGCCAGTGGTCTTACCGATGAGGTAGAAGAAGACGCGAGTATTATAGATATTACTAAAGCTCGCTTACCTTGGCTTTTAATTGGTTTGTTTGGCGGACTATTAGCCGCTTCCGTTATTGGTCGCTATGAAACCGATATTGCCATTATTCCTCAAATGGCATTTTTCATCCCTTTAATCGCGGCCATGGGTGGAAATGTGGGTGTACAATCCTCCGCTATTATTGTGCAAGGTATTGCTAGTCAGTCTTTAAGCGGTAGTACCGCTGGTCGTTTGGTAAAGGAGCTAAGTGTGGCAGCAGTGAATGCTTTGATTTTATCCGCAACAATTGTTGGTTCAAGCTTGTTCTTGGGTTATAGTATAAACTTAGCTCTAACCGTGGCAGTTTCACTTTTTGCGGTAATTATTGTCGCAGCACTGGTGGGTACCTTTGTGCCATTGGTATTAAACCGATATAAAATTGACCCTGCTTTAGCTACGGGGCCGTTTATTACTACCCTTAATGACATTATAGGCCTATTTCTGTACTTTCAGATTGGTCGTTTAATTTTAGCTTAGTATGCGTTATTTCTTAGGTGTTCTTTTTGCTTTTGCCATTACAAGCGTATCTGCGCAAAGCGCCTTTAGCAGTGATAGGCCCGGGCAGAGTTACTCGCCTATAACTTTAGAAGCCCGACAGATTGTAGTTCAGCAGGGTTTTGAGTTTGGTGCTGACTTGCTGGATAGTTTAACCACGCGAAGAGGAGCCTCTTATTTTACGGAAATCCGGGTGGGGCTTGGCGAAAACTTCGAGACGGGCATCGGTTATGGTAACCAATGGGCCAACGATCCACGTATTAATAATGAATTTAATTTTGAGACAGCTGATAACCCTTGGTTAATGCTGCGCTATTCGGTCGATTTAAATTCTCCTAAATGGCATTTAGGATTTTTAGCACGCTCGCAGTTTAACAACTTAGAGTACCGCGGCATCCTTTCCTACGATTTTTTGGAAGATTTGAGTTTTACCGTTAACTACGGTATTTTTCATGATGGCGATCGCGTAGATGGTTTCTATACAGTTAACGCTAGTTATTCTTTTCAGCGTTTCAGCTATTTTGTGGAAATGTACGGTGCCAATTATTACAGCATAGGCGGACGTGATTTTACCGCTTATAATTTAGGGGCAAGCTATTCCTTTAGTCCTAATTTTCAGGTAGAAATATTTAGCGGTTGGGTGCAAGAGACGTTCTTCCAGAGAATGACTAAGCCTTTTATTAATGTGGGCTTTTCTTGGTTAGTCGATTTTCAAAAAGAAGAGGAAGAAGAGTGAGAATTTATATTTTAGATACTGTTCATCCTAGTCTACTAGCTGGTCTGCGCCAGATGGGTTTTTCATTGATAGAAGAATATCAAAAGTCAGCAGTAGAAATTCCTTGGTCGGAGATGGAGGGCATAGTAATTCGTAGTCGCTTTCCGCTAGATGCCTCTCTTTTAGAGAAAGCCTCCAATCTCAAGCTTATTGCTAGAGTAGGGGCGGGTTTAGAAAATATTGACCGAGATTATTGTGCCGCTAAAAATATTGAACTTATCGCCGCTCCGGAAGGCAATCGTAACGCAGTAGCTGAACATGCGATAGGAATGCTGTTATCCTTACTAAACCGCTTGCGAATAGCCGATAAAGAAGTGCGCAGTGGCCTTTGGTTAAGAGAAGAAAACCGTGGTTTTGAACTAGCTACTAGAACAGTGGGTATTATTGGCTATGGCCAGATGGGTTCGGCTCTGGCGGAGAAGCTAAAAGCGTTGGGATGTCGCGTCCTTAGTTATGATAAGTACAAAAAAGACTATGCCCCAGCAGGAATAGAGGAAGTTAGCTTAGCTAGCCTTCAGGCGGAAGCCGATATATTAAGTATTCATGTGCCGCAGACGTCAGAGACGGTTAAAATGGTTAACGCCTCCTTCTTAGCCGCCTTTAAGAAGCCCATTCACCTTTTAAATACCGCCAGGGGAAAGATTGTAGAAAGTGAAGCCTTGGTGACAGCCTTGGAGTCTGGTGCGGTTTTAGGTGCAGGTCTTGATGTGTTAGAGTTTGAAAAATCGAGTTTTGAAACCATTTTTCAAGGGGAAAGACCAGCAGCGCTTGATTATCTGCTGAACAGCGATAAAATAATACTGAGCCCACACATCGCTGGTTGGTCTTTTGAGTCTAATGAAAGGATGGCCATGGTAATTGTAGAAAAAGTAAAAAATTTAAATTATGTCTTATAAAGCAGTTTGGAAAAGTAAAAGTGAAGGAGAATACATCTACGAAGCGGATGGTGAGAAGCTAGCCTTCATGGATTTACTATTAACGGATACAACCAAAGTGGTTATTAAGCACACTGAGGTAGACCCCGATCTAAAAGGCCAAGGTATTGGTAAGGGCTTATTACAAAAGGTTGCTACTTTTGCGAGGGAAAAGAACTTAAAAATTCTTCCCATTTGCCCCTTTGCTAAAAACGTAATGGAGAAGTATCCAGAAGAGTATCAGGATCTGTTATAAATAAAAAAAGCCTTCCCACTAAGGAAGGCTTTACTGTTTCTAGAGGAAATTAATCCATCGTGACATTCTCGGTAATGGTAAGTCCATAACCGGTAATGCCCACTCTTTTAATAGGATTATTGGTAAGTAATTTCACATTACTAATACCCAATTGATGTAAAATCTGAGCACCAATGCCAAAGTCACGAGCATCTTTAGTAAAGCTCATTCTGCGGGTAGCATCTTTAGAGTCGATGTTTTCTTTATAAGAGCGGATACGTTGCAATAAGTTGCCCGTCTGCATTTCTTGATTCATATAAACCACGGCCCCTTTACCTTCTTGTGCTAGCTTAGCTAAGGCCTTTCCTAGCTGATGACTAGTGTCGCCTGTAAGAACTTCAAAAATGTCGTTCGCTACCGAATTGGAATGCATTCTCACCAGTACCGATTCATCTTTTGACCAAGTGCCCAAAGTCAGGGCCAAATGTACCTGGTCGTTAGTTGTTTGTCTAAAAGCACGTAAGAGGAAGTCACCGTATTCAGTATTTAACTCAAACTCTTCTTCCTTAACCACTAAAGATTCAGCCTCCATACGATAGGCTACCAAATCTTCGATGCTAATTACTTTCAAGTCAAATTTCGCAGCAATTTCTTTTAGCTGCGGCAGACGAGCCATGGTGCCGTCTTCGTTCATTATTTCCACAATCACTCCAGCTGGGGCTAGGCCAGCTAAGCGCGCTAAATCTATGGCTGCTTCAGTATGGCCTGTACGGCGTAATACGCCACCAGGCTTGGCAATTAGGGGGAAGATGTGACCGGGACGGCTTAAGTCTTTAGCATTCGTTTTTGGGTTTACTAAAGCCTGAATTGTCTTGGAACGGTCAGCTGCGGAGATACCGGTAGTAACGCCATGCCCCTGCAAGTCTACCGATACGGTAAACTGGGTTAGCATGGGGTCGGTATTATCATTCACCATCGGGTGAAGATTTAGTTCTTTACAACGTTCATCAATTAGGGGAGCGCAAATTAATCCGCGGCCTTCCTTGGTCATAAAGTTGATCATTTCTGGACTAACCATTTCGGCGGCCGCTACAAAATCACCTTCATTTTCACGATCTTCATCGTCTACTACAATCACCACTTTACCGGCTTTAATGTCGGCGATGGCTTCTTCTATGCTGTTCAGCTTAGTGCTGATTTCTTGCTGTTGGCTCCCAAGCATTGCTTTTAATTCCTTTGATGTATGTTACAAACCCTTCTAAGAGGGCTAAGTTCATATAAATAAAATGACCAGGGTATTTTAGAAAAGCCCCGCCTTTACGCTGAGCAAATAAAATCCCGAATAAGCCTAAGCCGATAAACACCATGTATAGTCCCGAAAAAATAGCGTAAAACCAGTGGAACATGGTTAGTTGTGTGCTGCTAAACAATAAGAGTATTAAAAAAAACGGGGTAAACCAGCGTAGAATTTTATGCGCTAAAAAGGCAAAACCTAGGGGCCAAAACTTTTTAAAAACTAAGCTTTTAAAGCATTTTAGATTTTGGAAATTACCAATACCAATGCGGACTTTACGTTTATACTCTTCTTGCGGGGAAACACTCACATCTTCGTAAACTTTGGCTTTAGGCTCCCATAAAACTTTTTGATTATGCTCCATTAAATGCAAGCTTACGTAAAAGTCCTCCATAAAAAAGAGTGGCGGGATTTTAGGGAATTTATCGGCCTTAATTAAATAAGCACCGCCCTCTAAGCCTAATACGATAGACCAAAGTTTGCTCTCCGCGGCTTTCAGTTTATTTTCCCAACTTAAATAAAAGTTTTCTTGCTTGCTAATACCATTTTGGGGTAAGGCCCCATAGTGAATTACCGCCCCACAGGCTGCTGCATCCTGGTCTGTATACAAGCGACTGACCAATTTGCAAATAAGATTTTTATCGAATATAATATTGGCATCGGTAAGTAGCAGGAGATCTGCGCTACTCTTTTGGGTTAAATCGTTTATGATTGCCGATTTGCCGCGACGGTCTTTGTAAAACTTTACCTTAAGACACGGCTCTTTGGCCTGCCACTCTTCTAATATTTGGTTGCTGCTATCGTAACTATTATCGCTACCAATGCTAATGCTTAATTTATCGCTCGGGTAATCACAAGCTAAGATGGAACGTATTTTTTTGTCGAGTACAGCCTCTTCATTATAGGCAGCAAAAATGACCTCAATACTGGGCCAGTTATCAATGCGCTGTGCAGTTTTTTCCTTTTTTAGATAAGCCAAAAACCGCACTACTAAAGGGTAGAATAAATAGCTACTTAGAATACTTCCTAAGCTTAGCCAAAATATGACTTGTAGGATAAGATTCATACTAGGGTCTGGTAAAAATCAAGCAATTTTTTGCCCAAGCTAAGATTGGCATATTCTTGTTTAAACTTTTTTCGTGCAGCCTGGGCCATATTCTCACGTTCCAATTTATTGTCAAGCAGTAAAATTATTGCTGCTGCAAAAGCTTCTTCATTCTCTGCCAAAAGTACTTCTTTATTAGCGGATAAGTTAATGCCTTCTGCGCCAATAATTGTGCTAACACAAGCTTGACTCATGGCCATATATTCTACAAGCTTAATACGCATACCGCTGCCGGCTAGTAAGGGAATGATTGCTATTTTACCCGCTTTTATAAAACGCTGGGCATCATTAACTTCAGCAAATACCCAGAGGCTGTCACTGGCATATTGGAAGATTTTTTTAGGCATATGCCTACCACCAATGGCAATGTTGCTTTCGGGACGTGCTTCTAAAACTAGAGGCCAAACCTTTTCTATAAACCACTCTAAACCTTGCTGATTGGGTAACCAATCTAAACTAGCAAGGTGCACTACGTCGTAGTTAAACTCTGTGGGCACGGATTTATCGTAGTCCTCGGGGTTTAGTCCACAAGGTATGGAAGTACTGATGGTTTTTCCGTCCCAGCTGCGATAAGTATTACGATCTGCCTCGGTAATAAAAACCAATGCATCCATTAAAGTGAGCTGTTTAAGCTCAAATTTCTTAAGCCTAGCAGATTGTAGTTCTAAATATTTCTTTTTAAAAAAGTTGGTCTCGTTATTAGTGTGTCGCTCCCAAATAAGATGCTCAATATTATGGGCGCGCATGCTTACCGCTGCCTCAGAGTACTTTCTAATTAGAGGGAGGTAAACGGCCATACTGAGGCCTTCAATTTGAATAATGTCAAACTTCTGTTCTTGTAACTTCTGCTTTAAAGCGGCCTTCATCTTAGGCTGATAAAAACGAGAAACGTGATATGCCTTGCCGTTAATTAAGTTCAGTGCGGCAGATATAGGGGTAATATCGGTATCAACATCCACAGCCTGAAAGTCCAATTCTGTGGGTGTGTTTTCTTGAATTTCTTTAGGACTGCGAAAATGTTTTTTCGTATTTAAACTAAGGAGACTAAGCGAGGCCCCGTTTAATAAAAGTGCATCAACCATGCTACGAATAGCAATGGTGCTGCCATCATTAGAGGGGAAAGGAACTTTATTGCTTAGGAGCAGAATTTTCACTGGATACTTCTGTAGATTTTCGCTTGGCAAAGATGTTTGAAATTTTCTGAAAAGGCTTCAAATAAAGCTCAATATTGAAAATTACGCTATCGGTAGCAGATTTGTAGGTCAGCCAAATGCCAATAGGAAGTAAAATGAAGTTAGCGGTCCACATGGCTTGAAAAGGAGTCCAGTACATAAAGCGTCCCAATTTCTCAAAAGAGAAGCTAGTAACGTGGTATATTATAAAGATAAAAACACTTATTACTACTGGCATTCCCATACCTCCTTTGCGAATAATTGCTCCCAAGGGAGCGCCAACGAAAAAGAGTACGATCACCGCAAATGAAACAGAAAACTTCTTTTGCCATTCTAAAATATGACGGGTAATTATGAGTTTTCGCCAATCGTATTGGGCCGTAGCATTACTGAAATAAGCCTTATTACTGCGAGCTACACGGAGGGAGTTCTGTAAAATACGCGCATGCATATTTTTGTCAAAATTCTGGAGTATCGTATCGCTCCGTTCAGTGAGGCTAGCATACTTAACGCTATCCACTTGGGTAATTCGTTCTTTCTTTGGAATATCTTTAAGATCCTCGTAAGAGTATTTGCTAATCATCTGTTTTTCAAAGGCCTCTTGAATATCTTTTAAAGAGGTATTGAGACTATCCACAGCCTCGCCCAATTGGCGAATATTAAGCATATCAAATTCTTTCCGCCCCGACTTCCTTAAATCACCAGCTTGGAAATCTACTAGGTTAAAGCGAATAAGACTTTCTTGGAAATTAGATTTTACAAAAGGCTTGTTATCGCGGTCTTTTGCTTTGGCCGGTTCATGATCTTCGTAAGAATGACCATCGTACAAGAAGATTTCTAAAAACTGCTCATTGGAGGTTACCTGCATTTTACCACTGTCGGCCACAATTACTTTGGTATTTCCTCGCCTCTGCGTGTGATCGTAAATAATTACATCGGTCAGTAAATTTTGATTTTCACCATACTTTTCGCCCACTTTAATGGAAAAGCCTTCAATGCCTTTATAGAATACCCCAGGTCGAATACTAAGGGCGGGTTTTTGATTAGCAATATTCCGCCGCAGCGTTTCACTGCGTAAATTGGCAATCGGAATAATGTAATTGGCAAAAAGGAAGGCGCCGATACTTAGGCACAGAATAAAAACAAAAAGAGGGCGCATTACCCGGACTAGGCCTAGGCCCGATGACTTCATGGCGGCTAGTTCATTGTTCTCACCTAAGGTTCCTAAAACCATAATAGAGGAGAGGAGGACCGCTAAGGGCAAAGCCATGGGTACCAAGGTAGCAGAAGTATAGAATAAAAGCTCTGCGATATAATACCATTCAACGCCGCGTCCCACAAGATCGTCAATGTACTTCCATACGAATTGCATCAATAGAAATAGAACCATCACAAAAAAGGTGATGAGAAAGGGTCTAAAGAAGCTTTTCAGTACAAAGCGATCAATTATCTTCATTATTCGCTAATGTAGAAGTCTTGGTAGTCGGCGCGATTAAAGCTGAAGTAATTGGCCGGTAATTTTGGATTACTTTCAAAGCTTTTAACCTTAAGGGTGGTTATAGTGCCATTGGTACCATATTGCTGTAGACTGTACACATGATTATTAGCCTCTTCTATGCCAATAATAATTTTCTCCACATTAAGAGTGTTGATAGGTTTTAAAATCACGTAGCGGATAGTTTTTCCTTCTACTTGCTTTTTCTTGCCCATTTTATAACTGTAACCCTGGGAGAAAGAACTTAATATTTTACTGGGACTAATACCCTCGTCCTCTTCATCGTTTTCGTAGCTGCTAATTTGCACCTCCTCATCTTCATTAAGGATATTATAGAGTTTTTTGCCAGCTCTAATCTGCTCAATACCCTCTATTTTTAGGTGATAGTCATCGCCTTTAATAGCGATGGTTCCTTCTTGGACCTGCTTAAGGGGTGGCTCTACTTTTACGTTTTCAAAAGTGTAGCTAAAGTCCAATGCAATGCTTTCATAAGACTTCATTTTGGCAGAAGACTTTTCTAATAAAGACTTAGCCTCAAGGTTGCTGGCTTGTGAACAAAGGGTGAAGCTTAATAATATGGCGCCACTAAGGCTTAAAAACTTATACATAGACGTTATTCAGATTTATTTTGATGATTCAACAACTGTTCCAAAGCGTGTTCATCGGGAATTAAAACTTCGCGGGCTTTAGAGCCTTCAAATTGACCGATAATTCCGGCCGACTCCAATTGATCAACAATTCTGCCTGCACGATTGTAGCCGAGCTTCAGTTTACGCTGTAGCATTGAGGCAGACCCTTGTTGACTATTAACTACTAAGCGCGCCGCATCATTAAATAAAACATCGCGCTCAGACGGATCTAAAATATCTACGCCCACGTTTCCGTCCTCATCGGCACCCTTGTATTCGGGTAATTGATAAGCTTCAGGATAGGCTTGCTGATTACCTATAAAGTCGGTAATCTCTTCTACTTCTGGAGTATCTACAAAAGCACACTGCAAACGAATTAGATCTGAACCTTGGCTTAAGAGCATATCTCCTTTTCCAATCAATTGCTCAGCTCCACCTGCGTCTAGTATAGTACGTGAGTCAATTTTAGAAGTAACTCTAAAAGCACAACGAGCAGGGAAGTTAGCCTTAATGATACCCGTAATTACGTTTACCGAAGGTCTCTGCGTGGCAACAATTAAATGAATACCAATTGCTCTAGCCAACTGGGCTAAACGGGCAATGGGAGTTTCTACCTCCTTGCCAGCGGTCATTATTAAATCGGCAAATTCGTCAATAACCAATACGATATAAGGTAAATAACGGTGGCCATTTTCTGGATTTAAACGCCTTTGAATAAACTTCGCATTGTACTCCTTAATATTGCGCACCATGGCGTCTTTAAGAAGATCATAACGCTGGTCCATTTCTATACAGAGGCTGTTTAAGGTGTGAATAACCTTGGTAGTATCGGTAATAATAGCATCTTCGGTATCGGGCAACTTGGCCAAATAATGACGCTCAATTTTATTGAAGAGGGTAAGTTCTACTTTCTTGGGATCAACCAAAATAAACTTAACCTGCGAAGGGTGCTTTTTATAAAGTAAGGAAGTAAGAATTACATTTAGTCCGACCGACTTACCCTGACCGGTAGCACCAGCCATAAGGAGGTGAGGCATTTTCGCAAGATCGGCCACATAGGTCTCGTTGCTAATGGTTTTCCCAAAAGCAATAGGCAGTTCCATATCGTTCTTTTGGAACTTTTCGCTTGCTATTAAATTACGCATTGGTACTACCTGCGGGTTGGTGCTAGGTACTTCAATTCCAATGGTTCCCTTGCCAGGGATTGGGGCGATGATACGAATCCCTAAAGCAGCTAAGGAAAGCGCAATATCATCTTCTAAATTTTTGATCTTACTAATACGCACGCCTGGTGCAGGAACAATTTCGTAGAGCGTAACTGTCGGCCCTATGGTGGCCTTAATTTTAGAAATCTCTATTTTATAATTGTTCAGAGTCTCAACAATCTTGTTCTTGTTTTCCGCTAACTCTTGATCGTTGCGGATAATATTAGTGCTGCCGAAATCTCTTAATAGCTCTAAAGGGGGAAGTTTAAAACGTGCAAGTTCCAAAGTTGGGTCAAATTCTCCGAACTCTTTTAGTTTTCGCTTCAGTTCGCGTGCCGATAATTCTTCCTCACTTTCATTGGTGGTTACCTCAAAATCATCATCGTCTGCTGTTTCTTCCTTTTCAGTTTCCTTAGATGGGGTTTCTATTTCCTGCGTTTCTTCCAACTCAAGTTCTAGGCTATCGCCAGCCTTATTCTCCTGACGACTTTCTTCAATATCTAAATCAAGGTCAATTTCGCTAGCATTACTGTTTTCTGCGCCAGTAGATTCCTGCGCATTTGCCGTAGAGCGAAAACTATCTAAAACTGCTTCTTCTTTTTCAGAAGGAGGAGTCTCTTCTAATTCAGCTGTGCCAGAAAGAGAGTTTTCTAAATTGGTTTCTGCTTCTGTATCTAGCTTTTGAGGTTTAAACTTGCCGAAAAAGTTTAGTACGGTTTCGCCCGTCCATTTATTACTGATACTAAGAAATAATAAGATACTGATTACTAGAATGATAATGGTTCCAATGGGGCCTGTTAAAGAGCTTAACCACGATACGAGCCAGTAGCCTGTAGCACCCGCTAACTGTCCCTGACTAGGTAGGAAAAATGCTAAAGTAGTGGGTATCCAAATCAGAAAGAAAAGCATAGCAGCGCTGGCTTTACTTAAAGAGTTTAACTTTAATTTAAAAGCTAAGCGCAAGCCGATTAAAGTTAGGTACCAGCAAAAAAGGAAAGCCGCTAAACCGAACCATTCGAATATGAATTGATGGGCGAGGGCCGCACCAAATTTACCGAAGAGGTTTTGTGCTTGTATTTGCGGATCACTTAATGCATTCCAAAAATTGAATTGCACCATACTTTGGTCGGCAGTCCAATTGTAGAGGTAGGAAATAAAAGCACCCATTAGAAAAAGGGCGAAAGCCATTAGACTCAGGCCTAATACGAAATGATTGCTGCGGTTGCTAAAAGCATTTTGCAGTTTGGTCCAATCAAATTTCGATTTTGCCTTAGTGGTACTTTTCTTCTTTGCCATTGTATAGTTTGGAACAGCAAAAATAAGACAATATTGTAGCCTTGTATGCCTAAAGGGTTCTATTTACTCACAAGCAAAATTCAAAACTCGTAGCGCTTTAATAGCGTATTAAAACCGAATCGCTGCTTTGGCCGGTAATAATTCCGTAACCACCTTCTACATTGGAGAAGAGTTGCACCGGTTCGCTAAAAAAACCATCACTAAAACCACCAGCAGCTTCGGTTAAGCGAAAGCGATAATAAGACTCACTGATGCTATGCAGGTAAATATAAAAGTCTGCATTGATATAATCCTCTATGCGAATATTGACTTCCTTACTCATGCCTTTAAATTGATTGTCGTCAAAAAAGGCAGCGGAACCATAGGACCGTCCTTCTCCTTCGCCACCGAAAGGATCACCAGAAAACTCGAAAAACTCTAAAGTAGGATCTGCTGAACTAAAGTATAGTGGGTAGTTCTGCCCTGCATGTATCAATTGAATAAAATAATAGTCCGAATTATTAGGCTGATCATTAAAGCTAAAGCGCAATTCTTTAGTAGCCGTATCATAACGTGTGCTTGCAATGGCAGTACTGGGTGGTACTAAGGTAGAGGCACTTACAGGGTCTAAGTTAGGAGCGCTTACTTCTAAACGATAGGTTTTAGCTTGGCCAATAATGTGGGCGCTAGTATAATAATATACGCTATCGAAACTGCTGTTTCCCAATTTAGCCTCTAGTTCAAAAGGACTATTAGGGTCATTGGTAAAAAGCTTCGCACTATAAATGTTGCTTGTTTTAGGTATACCGGCCTCCATAGAATATACGGAAGTACTGAGGTAAATTTTAGGTGCTTTTCCACTCACTAATTGACCAGAAACTACAATTTTATCACCTGGATCTGGAATTTTATAATCTATCTCTTTCTCGCAGGATGATAAGATCACCATTAAAGCTAAAAGGCTCAATAATTTTTTCATTGCTTAAAATTTGAATTGGTACGAAACAGAGGGAATAATGGGGAACAAGCTAACCTGGTTGACTTTTCTTTGACCCTCGTAATTGGTACTTAAGTAAAGGAAGAAGGGATTTTGACGACTATAAGCATTGTAAACAGAAATATTCCAACTGGCTTCACCCCATTTGGTTTTATAATGCCAATTAAAGCCTAAGTCGAGACGATGATAAGCGGGCATTTTTAAAGAATTTCTATCGCTGAAACGATCGTAAACGGAATTAAAACCATTGTTAATACCGGGTAAATTGATTTTAGCTACTGGGGCGGTAAAGCTATTGCCTGTGCCATAAACCCAGGTAAGTCCTAGATCAAAACGTTCGCTAAATTGGTGATTTAGAACTACGCTAATATCGTGACGACGATCGTAGCGGTAAGGAAACTCTTCGCCGTTATTTAAATTGGCAAATTGCCGATTGCTCCAAGCCAAAGTATAACCCACCCAACCAGTAGTTTTACCGCGTTTCTTTCTGAGTAAAAGCTCCACACCATAGGCTTCGCCGCGACCATCAGTCTCCACCGTATTTTGCCAATCGGTAGAGCCAATATAGTTAGCCCCTTCTTTATACTCAATAAGGTTAGTCATTATTTTATAATAGCTCTCGGCACTAAATTCGTATTTTCCATTTCCTAAATTATGAGTACTTCCTAGGGCAACTTGTTGAGAAATTTGCGGTTTCACCTTGGCGGTAGAGCTGACCCAAAGGTCAGTAGGTAAACCAATGCCGCTGTTCGATAATAGGTGTATGTATTGGTTCATTAAAGCATAAGACCCCTTTAAAGACCAATCGTCATTTACCAGAAAACGCACGGCAGCGCGGGGTTGCAAGGAGTGGTAGAAAGCATTATCATCGGTAAAATAAGCGGAGTAGTGCAGGCCATAGTTTAAGCGCCATCTATTATCAATGCGGTAATCATCTTCAATATAAGCGAAGAAATCATTGGCTCTAATAACCTTCGAAAGGTTTAGAATGGAGTCTACTTTAATGCCATTAAAATCTTCCGCTATCTGTGCTACGCCTGGTTTAAAGGTGTGAAAGGTATAGCTCGCTCCATACTTTAAACTATGCTCATTGTTTAAGCTATACTCTAAATCGTAGCGCAAACCGTAATCCCTAATCAGAGAAAAATACTCGAAGCCAAAACTTTCATTTATATTTCCGTCTTGATAAGAGCTTTCAAATCCGACTGAGAAGCGATATTGGGTAAAAGTAGCGGTTAAGTTGCTGAACAATTTATCGTTAAAAAGATGGTTCCAGCGCAAGGCGGCGGTGTGGTTACCCCAAGCAAGGCTAGACTCGTCAAAACCTTCAGTTCCACCAGAAAAACTACCGTCGAATTCTTGACGCACCCCAAAATCGTCAATGCCCGTGTAGTAACTTAAATAAAGTCGGTCTTTACGCGAAAAGATATGGTTGATTTTAGCGTTTAAGTCAGCGAAATAATAGCCAAACTCAGTGCCATCGGGAATAAAGGGTCGTGCTAAAATGTCGTAATAGGTGCGACGCCCAGATAGCATAAAGGAAGTTTTTTCCTTCCAGATAGGACCTTCCAAAGTAAGTTTACTGGATATCAAACCCAGTGAACCTTCCCCTTTAAACTCCCTCAGGTTACCTTCTTTCATGTCAATCTCTAATACCGAACTCAGTCTGCCACCAAAGCGAGCGGGGAAACCGCCTTTAGTAAGACTGACGTTTTTGATTGCATCGGCATTAAATACTGAGAAGAAACCAAAAAGATGTGAGGCATTATATACGGGAACCCCGTCTAATAAAATTAAGTTTTGATCGGGACTACCACCGCGTACATAAAAGCCCGTTGTTCCTTCGTTACCAGACTGCACCCCAGGTAAAAGCTGAATGGCGCGTATAATATCTACTTCCCCTAAAAAGGCGGGAATCTTTTTAATCTCCGCAACAGATAATTGAATTTCACTCATTTGAACCCTAGTAATCTCTGCTTCTTGAGCAGTAACAGTAACTTCGGAAAGCTGCGTTTGGCTTTCTTTCAATTCAATATCTAGTTTGAGGTTATCTTTAGTCAGTTTAAGGGGAATTACTTGAGTTTCATAACCAATAAAGGAGGCAATGAGATTGTAATCTCCCGGCGGAAGGCTGAGTGAATAAAAACCAAAGGTATTGGTACTAGTTCCGATGGATTTTCCTTCAATATAAAGGTTAACGCCAATCAGTCTTTCTTGCGAACTAGCATCTTGGACGTATCCGCTAATACTGAGGTTTTGACCATTAAGCGTAATAAATAGAGCGCTTAACAGGCTCGTTAAAAGAAACTTAGACATGGGTTGGGTAGGCTGTTAATAAAATACTAAACGCTGTATTTTTAATTTTGGTTGGTTTCCTAAAATACCTTTTTGTAACTAATCAGTTCTGTAAAAATAACAGAAATCAGTAAGAAAATCGACTTTATCAACAATTATGTGATGGAGTATCTTCTGACTTTCAAAAATCAAGG
>Ga0306912_1000007_pt1 | contig 127230 bp, 130 predicted proteins | sample AntRauFillE10628_FD_190443 | JGI IMG/M metagenome (GOLD analysis project Ga0306912, IMG submission 190443) | Saline lake microbial communities from Rauer Islands, Antarctica - Metagenome Filla E10 #628 (v2) (version 2) | ecosystem: Environmental > Aquatic > Non-marine Saline and Alkaline >...
ATTTTTAATAATATTATTTTCATCTGCTGTATAATACACGGTTAATTGCTTACCTGGCTTGCTCCCGCCACTAATCAGTTGAATTTTTTTATTGTTAATAATTTGCATAACCCCTCCTAACAAATCTTTTGATAAATATTTATTGGCATTGATATTATTACTGTTTCACACCATTAGATTAAATTCAATACAAAACCATAAAAATTACATAAACAATATTTAAGCCCATAAAAAAATTAACTAAAGATTTTATGGCTTTAATATTAATAACTACCTATAAAAAATAGTTAATTGATGGCTAAGTTTATGGTTACCAACAAACCATTTAAGTTAACCATAAAAGTGATAGTTCTATCACATATATACCAATAAATTACCGTGCAATCCCTTATTTGCTTATAAATAAATAGCTCGGGGCAAGCGTGTCGCCTCTGCAGGACTTGAAAACATGGTGCCCATATGACGCGCATAAACTTTTTTACGCGATGCTAAAGGAAACTGACTATGCAAATTTAAATTTCCCTCAAAAAAAACTATTTCTGGATTTATGCTACTGCTAACCCGCTTAAGTGCTTCTAACTCGTTGGCGGTAACAATTTTCCCTTTACAAAAAATCAGTTCAATTTGTTCATTAATAGTACTCTTATTTTGCAAATGATTTGGATCACGAGACTCATTATTATACGCCCATTGGCAAGGTGCTTCAGAAAGCCCTTCTTTAAAGGGTGACTTTTTCTCTTGATAATTGGCGTGCTGCATCGTTTGCAGTGGAACATCTTGTGATTTATCCACCATATTTAGCACCATCTCCTCAACTTGAATGGCTTTATTTTCAAAATTAATTTCAACTAAACTCATTAAAGAAATAGTAACAATTTGCAATAATGCCACAATTAGCAACAACGAATACATAACACGCGTTTTCATTATTTTATTTCTCCTTAAATTTAACCATTAACTATGATGCCACCATTAGGATGTAACACTTGACCTGTCATATAAGAGGCATCTTCACAGGCTAAAAAAACATAACAAGGCGCAATTTCTACAGGCTGTGCATAGCGTTGCATCGGCACATTTTTACCCAATTTAGCCAGTGATTCTTGGTCAAAATGCGCTGCAACCAATGGCGTCCATACCAAACCTGGCGCCACGGCATTAACCCTAATTTCTCGTTCCAGTAAATATTGAGATAAAGAACGCGTAAAGGCCGTCAATGCTCCCTTAGAGGCGGCATCATCTAATAAATGCGTTGTTCCTTTATGGGCAGTCACTGAAGTGGTGTTAATAATGCTGCTTTTAGCTGGCATATAAGGCAAGCAGGCTTTGACCATATAAAAACTCGAAAATACATTAGTACGAAAAAGGTTTTCTAGCTCAGCTGCTTCAATAGCATTAAAATCTTTTAATTCATGCTCTTGAGCTGCGTTATTCACTAAGATATCAATTTTTCCAAATTCTTTTGCTGCTTGCTCTGCTAATTGCTGACAAAAGCTGGGATCGGCAATATCCCCTGCTTGTTGCCAACAACGTTGTTGACAGGCTTCAATGGCATTAGCGGTCACTTGGGCATCTTGATGTTCATTAAGGTAACTAATGATCACATCCGCCCCTTCTTTGGCATAGTGCAAGGCAATTGCGCGACCTATACCACTGTCGCCACCACTAACTAACGCCACTTTGCCTTTTAATTTATTACTTGGTTGATAATCTTCACGAATGGAAATTGGTTTTGGATCTAAATTTTGTTCAATCCCTGGTTCTGGAACCCAGCGAGCAGTGCCAGAAGGCGTATCTAAAATGGCACGACAAATCTCTTTGGTTTTATCAATTTCTGGGGACTCAACTAAGTCATTATCCGGTTGCTTGGTATGCATATCACTTCTTATTTTTTCTATTTTTTAAAGGCAACCACTTAAAAGCCAGCTCAGCAACTTGCCATTATGCTTAAATTTCCCATTACCTTGTTAACTCAACCCTACAAGTTAGGGCGCAGGCATTAAGCTAATCTGTGCGATTAAAGATAACACATAAATGGTCAATGTCTCACAAAATAATTGTAGTTAATCTTATACAAATTTAAAGTTATTGTAAACTTCAAAGTATTTGGTGGATAAATTTATTATTATTTATAGCTTTACCTTATCTATGGCTGTTACTGCGCTTAGTAATCGGTAGTTGATTGATTGAAAGCAATCTATTAAATGAATTTGACAACTGCTAGACAATTTTCTAATGTGGATAAGCTCTATAGTAAAAATAAAATTTGGAGATGACGATGAACAATACAGTTAAACTATTTGCCAGTTTATTGGTTGCAACCAGCTTGTCTGCTTGTACCGTATTAAGGGGGGAGTCAGATCTGGGGCATTACGTGGATGATTCTGATCTGACATTACGCGTGAAACAAAAATTGGTTCAAAATGATCAAGTCTCCGCAACACGGATTTATGTTGAAACCAATAGTGGCAATGTGATTTTAAGTGGTTTTGTTAAAAACCAAACCCAAGCCGATGTCGCATTAAAAGCGGCACAATCCACTCATGGAGTGAAAAAAGTTTATAATAAATTAGTGATTATGCCTAACGAGGAGCAAAAGTAAGCCATTTAATCATGTCCCCTAAAGGCATCATAAACCATGCCTTTAGGGGTTAGGGTTAAATTCCAAAACTAAATAAACGTTGACAAAGTATATACATAGGTCCAGGGAAGATCCCTAGGGCCAGAACCATTAAGCCATTGACGGACAATAAAATTCGCGCATCAAAGCTATCTTCAACAATCGGCAAGACATGTTCTGGGCTATCAAAATACATGACTTTAACCACCCGTAAATAATAAAACGCACCAATAATTGAAGCTAACACCGCCAATACCGCTAACCAGGTTAACTGCGCTTCCACTAACGCATTAAGCACCAAAAATTTAGCGTAAAACCCGATAGTTGGTGGCACCCCGGCAAAAGAAAACATCACCAATAACATTAAAAAAGCTAACCAAGGATGATGATGACTTAAGCCACGTAGATCTTCAATTTTTTCGACTTCCATGCCACGACTGCTTAAAATTAAAATGCCTCCAAACCCAGCTGCAGCAATTAATGTATAAATCAATGTATAAAATAAAGCAGAGAGATACCCAGCATCAGGGCCTGCAATCAAGCCCAGTAAAATAAAACCAACTTGCGCAATAGCAGCGTAACCCAACATTCTTTTAAGATTGACTTGCGCAATAGCCACAATATTGCCTAACAATAATGACAATGCAGCCAATACAATTAAAAAATCTATCCAAGTACCGGCTAATTCAGGTAAGCCTTGTGCCAATAATCGATAAGCCATGGCAAAAGCTGCAACTTTGGGCGCAGTACCAATTAATAAAGTGACCGCCGTGGGCGATCCCGCATAGATATCCGGAAGCCACATATGAAACGGCACCGCACCTAATTTAAAGGCCAGCCCCACAATAATAAATACCAGGGCAAATCCTGCCATTACTTGAGTTACCCCTTGGGTTTGCTGCAAGGCTAAACTAATATCGCCTAATACCAAATGACCGGTGATCCCATATAAGATAGACATCCCATATAACAACATCCCTGAAGCCAGCGCGCCCATAATAAAATATTTCATCCCAGCTTCGGCACAAATCACTGAATCGCGTTTCAGTGCCACCAAAGTATAAAGCGGTAAGGATAATAATTCTAAACCTAGATAAATCATTAATAAACTATTGGCACTGGTTAAAACTAACATGCCTAATGCAGAAAAAAGGCCCAGCAAATGAAATTCACCTGCTGCAATATTTTGACTCTTAATATAATCGCGGCTATAAATAAAGGTTAATAGCATCAAGATGACGATAAACAACTTCGCGGTTTGCGCAAAACCATCCATTACCCATTGTTCATGAAAAGCCACCACGGTATGCACCGGATAAACCTGCCACAGGGCCACTGCTGTGATAATCAATGTCAATTGACACCAATAGTGAGTTAGCCATTTAAAACGCTCAGCGCAACATACCTCAAATACCAAAATAAAACAGGTTAGGCTGGCAAGTAAAATTTCAGGCCATAGGGGCTGTAGAGAACTTATCATGGGCAAAGTGCCTCACATTACAAAAGGTTAATAAATAAAAGAAAATAACTTTTTTAATACCGCTAGCAATTAATATTTTGCTTGGGTGATATGTTGCAGCAAATTATTCACTGTGGCTTGGCTCACCTCAATTAATGGTGCCGGCCATAATCCAACCACAATAATCAAACATGCCAATCCCCCCAAAGAAACTAATTCAATCCTATTCACATCTTTTAAGGTGGCAACCGCTGGATTTTTTATGGCCCCAAATAGTACCCTTTTAATCATCCACAGCGAATAACTTGCCCCTAAAATTAATGTGGTTGCAGCAAGGGCTGCCACCATAAAATGAGATTGGAAGGCGGCAATAATAATCATAAATTCGCCAATAAAACCAGAGGTGCCAGGCATTCCTGAATTGGCAAAGGCAAATAATAATAAAAAGCAGGCAAAGATTGGCATACTATTGGCTACCCCACCATAATCGGCAATGGCCCTAGAATGTAGGCGGTCATATAATATTCCTACACATAAAAATAATGCTGCAGAGATAAATCCATGTGAAATCATTTGTACAAATGCCCCAGTTAAGCCTAACCCAGCCCCTGTTGTGCTGGGTTGTTGCACTAAACTAAAACTGATAAAAATACCTAAGGTCACAAACCCCATATGTGCTACGGAAGAATAGGCAATTAATTTTTTCATGTCTTTTTGAACAATTGCCACCAAACCAATATAGACAATGCCCACCAAGGATAAATTAATCACCAACCATTGCAATTCACGGGCAGCGTCAGTGGTAATGGGTAAAATAAAACGCAAAAAGCCATAAGCACCCATTTTAAGCATCATTGCCGCTAATACCACAGAGCCTGCCGTAGGGGCTTCTGTATGCGCATCAGGTAACCAAGTATGAACCGGCCACATCGGCACTTTTACCCCAAACGCTAATAAAAAGGCAAAAAATAGCCATTTTTGTTCACTTAACCCTAGCGGTAAGGCTTTAAAGGTCGTTAAGGCAAAAGGCTCTGCCATACCATAATTCATAGCCACTTGATGTAAGTAAATAATGGCCACCAATAAAAATACTGAACCAAAAAAGGTATACATAAAAAACTTAAGGGTGGCATAAACTCTAGAGGGACCACCCCAAATTCCAATAATTAAAAACATGGGGATCAACATGGCTTCCCAAAACACATAAAATAAAATACTGTCTAGTGCAGCAAATACACCACACATCAAACCTTGCATAATTAAAAAAGCCGCTAAAAATTGTCCCACTCGTTGCTGCACACTATACCAACTACAGCCAATCACAATTGGGGTAAATAAGCAGGTCAGTAAAATTAAGGGCATCGCAAAACCATCTACCCCCAAAGCATATTGGATCCCTAGTCCAGGTAACCAAGTGGCCATTTCAATAAATTGAAAGTCACTACGGGTAATATCGAATTGCTGCCACAATGGGAAGCATAACATTAAGCATAACAATGCCACAGCCAATCCAATCCACCGCGCCCAAAGCGCTCGCTTATCGCCGTTCATCATCAAAATAAAAATAGCGCCAGCAATTGGCAACCAAATCAATGTACTCAATAGGGGAAAAGGTAACGCCATTACCACTGATCCTTCTTATTCATTACCGTTTCAACCATAGCAATAAGATCAATAAGCCCAACACCATGGCCAAGGCATAATGATAAATATACCCTGATTGCACAGTACGCATCATTTTTCCTAAGCGGTTAATCATCCGTGCCGAGCCATTGACCATAAGCCCATCAATTAAGGTTTTATCGCCAATTCTCCAACATATCCAGCCTAATCCTCGCGTCATAGGCATCAGTACCCATTGGTTAAACAGATCAAAGCCATATTTATGTTGCAAGAGCCAATAAAGCGGCTTAAACAGTTGAGCTAATTTCGCGGGCAATTGGGGGCATTTTACATAAAGTAACCAACTTATTGCCGCGCCTAGCAACACCAAAGCAAATGGTAGGGACACTAAACCATGTAGCCCCATCGCCAACCAACCAGAGAAATGGCTAGCAAAAGTCTGATAATTGGTATGGGTTGGCGCGATAAAAATGGCCGTACCAAAGAAATTATCCATCAACCAATGAATAAAATAACCGCCAATTCCAATCGATGGAATAGCCAATGCCACCAACGGTGCCCAAATCGGCCAAGCAGATTTATGCAGATGCTTAGCATCACTGGCCGTTCCCCTAGAAGAACCATGAAATACTACAAATAATAAGCGAAATGAATAAAGAGAAGTAATTAATACACTACTCAATACCGCGCAATAGGCCCAGCTTGCGGCCGGCAAGTCACTGTATTTAACCACTTCAATAATTGATTCTTTAGAATAAAATCCTGATAAAAAAGGAACCCCTACTAATGCTAAAGTACCAATTAACATACAGCTATAAGTAATGGGTAACGCATGACGTAATCCCCCCATTTTCCAAATATCTTGCTGATGATGTACTGCAATAATGACGGAGCCGGCGCCTAAAAATAATAATGCTTTAAAAAACGCATGCGTCATTAAATGAAACACGGCAATGCCATAGGCTGAGGCACCACAAGCAACCATCATATAGCCCAATTGCGATAAGGTAGAGTAGGCAATAATACGCTTAATATCATGGCTCACTAATCCTATAAGCCCCATAAAAAAGCAGGTCATTGCCCCAATAATTAAAATAAAGTTTAAGGTAACCGCAGAATATTCAAAAATAGGCGATAATCTTGCTAACATAAATACCCCAGCGGTTACCATGGTGGCGGCATGGATCAACGCGGAAATTGGGGTAGGACCTTCCATCGAATCGGGTAACCAAACATGTAATGGAATTTGCGCGGATTTGCCCATGGCGCCCATAAATAGCAATAAACAACTAAGATCAATCAGCGATACGCTCCAAGTTGCAGTTAAATGAAACAATGGTGCTGCTGCTGCATTAGCCGGTAGATTGGCAAAGACCGTGGCGTAATCTAAGCTCTTAGTAAGATACAATATCCCGGCGATCCCTAATAAAAAGCCAAAATCACCCACTCGATTGACCAAAAAAGCTTTTAAATTAGCATAAACTGCGGTTTCACGTTGATGCCAAAACCCAATTAACAGATAAGACATTAGGCCAACTGCTTCCCAACCAAAAAAGAGTTGTAAGAAATTATTGGCCATTACCAGCACCAACATCGCAAAGGTAAACAGTGAAATATAACAAAAAAAGCGTTGATATCCCGGATCGGTTTGCATATAGCCCATTGAATAAATATGCACCATCAAAGATACCGAGCTCACCACTAGCATCATAACTGCGGTTAACCTGTCTAGCATAAACCCAATTTCAAAATGCAACGGGGCAATATCTGCCCAGGTATACAATGAAAAATTAAAATTTAAATCGCTATCTTGATTTAGTAAGGCCACTAAAATCTGCAATGAGTACCAAGTTGCAATGGCAACCCCAGTTATAGTGACGCCATGCGCCCCACGTTTGCCTATCTGTTTGCCAGCAATGCCTGCCAGCAACGCGGCAACCAGTGGTGCTAACACTGTCCATAAGGCTTGTTTTAAGATGGTTTGCTCCATGTTAACCCTTTAAGCTATTGATTTGATCAACATTTATGCTGTTTCGTTTGCGAAATAACACCACTAAAATGGCCAAGCCAATTGCCGCTTCAGCTGCGGCAACGGTTAGCACAAAAAATACAAAGATTTGGCCATCTAAATTTTGTAAATAGCGTGAAAAAGCAACAAAATTGGTATTCACCGCCAGCAAAATTAATTCCACACACATTAACAACACGATTAAATTACGGCGATTAATAAAAATCCCTGCCACCCCAATAGTAAAAATAATCGCACTCAGCACTAAATAATCGGCTAATGGCATAATTAATTATCCTCAGAATGTGCGCGCATTTTTAGCACCGTTAAGCGATCGGCTTTTTGCACTTGTACTTGTTGATGAACATTTTGTTTTTTACTGCGTTGGCCACGATAAGCCAAAGCAATGGCCGCTACCATTGCTACCAATAAAATGATCCCAGCGATTTCAAAAGGCAATAAATAGTCATGGTATAATAACCAGCCAAGGCCTTGAATATTATTGTACTGGGCACTTTGCCATGGCGGCATGGCAAAGACGTGCAATCCAAAGTTTTGCCGCCCTACAAATAACACCAACAGCGACAGTAAGGTTGTGGCCACCAACATACCTAATAAGTGCCCCCGATTAAAGCGCAACTTTAATTGGGGCAGTTCAATATCTAACATCATTACCACAAATAAAAATAATACCATCACCGCGCCAACATAAACCAAAATTAAAGTTAAGGCTAAAAATTCGGCTTCTAGTAATAGCCAAATCACTGCCATGGCTACAAAAGTTAAGACTAAAAATAAGACCGCACGAACTGGATGACGCGACAATACCACGCCTAAACTAGAAAAAATTGCTAACACCGCAAAAAAATAAAATAAAATTTGAATTAAACTCATATTATTAGTCTCTATCGATAAGGCGCATCAGTTTCACGTGCTTTGGCAATATCTGGCTCATAGCGGTCACCAATCGCCAGTAATTTCTCTTTATCTAAGATATGTTGGCCGCGTTCTAAAATCGCAAAATTAGACTCTGCCGTTTCTACAATAGAATCCACAGGGCATGACTCTTCACAAAAACCACAGTAAATACATTTAAATAAGTCCACTTCATATAAAGTAGTGCGTCGCGTACCGTCGCTGCGCTCTTGAGACTCGATGGTAATGGCTAATGCCGGGCAAACGGCTTCACATAATTTACAAGCAATACAACGCTCTTCGCCATTAGCATAACGACGCAGCGCATGAATTCCCCGAAATCGTGGCGATTTAGGGGTTTCTTCTTCTGGGTAGTGAATTGTCACTTTAGTTTTAAATAAATTTTTACCAGTTAATTTTAAGCCTACAAGTAATTCCCAAAGCATAAAGCTTTTGGTGTAATGAGTTACTTTACGTAATAATTGATGCATTCTCTTATCCAAACCAAGGTTTAAGCTGTAATTTTACGGCAATGGTGATAACCACTATCCAAATCAACGTAATGGGAATAAACACTTTCCATCCCAAGCGCATAATTTGATCATAACGATAACGAGGGAAAGTGGCTCTAAACCACAAATAGGAAAATAAAAATAAGCTTAATTTTAATAATAACCAAATCACCCCAGGAACCCAGCTAAACAATGGCGCCAGTACGGGGATCCCTTCAAAAGGCGATAACCAGCCCCCAAAAAACATTAAGGTGGCCAACATTGCCAATAAAATCATATTGGCATATTCAGCTAAAAAGAACAGCGCAAAGCTCATTCCTGCATATTCAACATGAAAACCTGCCACAATTTCGGACTCACCTTCTGCCACATCAAAAGGAGCACGATTGGTTTCAGCTATTACCGATATCCAATACACCACAAATAATGGCAATAAGGGCAGCCAATACCAATGAGTTATGCCACCGCGCTGAGCTAAAACAATTTCAGTTAAGTTCATGCTACCTGCGGCCATAATCACCCCAATTAAGGCAAAGCCCATGGCAATTTCATAAGAAATCACTTGCGCGGCACTACGCAATGCCCCTAAAAAGGCATATTTTGAATTGGAGGCCCAGCCAGCAATAATCACTCCATAGACGCCTAATGAAGTCATGGTTAATAGAAAAATCAGCCCAATATTAATATCTGCCAATACCCAGCCTTCATCAAATGGGATCACCGACCATGCCACTAATGCAGGAATAAAGGTTAAAATAGGGCCTAATATATAAAGTCCTTGGTTGGCTTTAGTGGGTAAAATCATTTCTTTAAATAATAATTTCATCCCATCGGCTAACGGTTGACCGATCCCATTAAACCCTACTCGATTAGGCCCAATCCGACCTTGAATAGCGCCAATAATTTTACGCTCAACTAAGGTAAAATAAGCCACACTGAGCAAGATAAGTGCAATCAAAACCACACCTTTGACCAGCAACCAAATTAAGGGAATTAACCATTCATTCATCGTTTTATTGATTCCTTAAACCGGGCGTAACTCAATAGATTGGAAGGTAGCACCCAGTTCACGGGTCGAGGCTAAGCCCGTTGGCAACATAACACAGCCATTAGGTACTTGGGAGTCATAGGCCACCATTAAATTTTGCTGGCCACTACGATTATCTTGAAATATTTGTACCCAAGCTCCCTCTTCTAGGTGTAATGCCTGTGCACTTTGCAGATTAAGCCGCACGGCTTGTTCGGCTTGAGCATAAGGCGTTGCTTGCAATGCTGAGGCTCGACGCACAATATTATCTCCACAATGTACTGCCATGGGGGCTAAACGAATCAAGCCATTGACTTTGCTGGGAGCCACTAACGGGTCCCAAGTTTGACTTAAAATGGAATGTACCGTGGGATCCAGGGTTTTCATACCTTGTGCAGTTAATGCTTGGATCACTTCTGGCAAGGTAGTGTAGTCAAAACCAGTTAAGTTCATTAAATTGCCCAAAACACGCAATACTTTCCAAGCAGGCTTGGTATCGCCGGGCAATTCAATGGCGGCATTAAACCGCTGCCATTGGCCTAAAGTATTAACATAGGTGCCAGCTGTTTCGGCTGCGGTAGCAATCGGTAACAATACATCGGCATATTTTAACATATGCTCGGTTACAAACGGAGTTAAGCTCACCACACATTGCGCTTGCTGTAAGGCTTCACTGGCTAAGCGAGGGTTAGCACAATCATATTCTGGTTCAAGGTTAAGTAAAATAAAGCCTTTTAATTGCGCTTGAAACATTTGTAACACGCTAAGTCCAATGTGCTCTGCAGGTTGCGCATTGGGGCAACGGGCAGGAACTGCCCCAGCTATCCAGCCTCCGGCACTGTTACTTCCTGGGGTTAATTCCCCAATGGTTGCGCCGGTTAATTGTGCAAGCCAATAACTTAAATAACGGATCATTGGGGCTTTAGGATGGCTGCTTGCTATTTCGCCTAATAAAATATGGCCTTGCGGTGCACTCGTTAATACCACTGCCATGGCTTTGGCCTCAGTACTAGGCTCAATATGCTGTAATAATTCCGCTAATGCAGCATCAACTTGAGTACTATGCGTTAATAAAGCTTTGGTTAACTCTGCCAAGCCTGAACATAAATCCCCTTGATCTGGAACCCAAGCTTGAGCTAATGGATAATTAAAATCAAATTGATAAGGATTTAAAGCCACCACTTTGGCCCCATTATTAGTGGCTTTGCGGATCCGAACATTTAATAAGGGCTGTGCTTGGCGCACATTACTGCCAATTAACGCAATCCACGGCACTTGTTCTAATTGCTCTAAAGACAGCCCCAAGTTAGGATAAACGGGTAAATGGCTTTGGTCTTGGGTATTTAACTGTTGTAAGCGATGGTCAATATTGGGACTGCCTAATTGTCGCATTAACTGTTGTAATAAATAAAATTCTTCTACTGTCGCACTAGGCGCTGCCAGCGCCCCCAGTTGCTGGGGTCCTGCCTCATTAAGCAGAGCTTGTAATTTTTCAGTGGCAAATTGTAGTGCTACTGACCACTCAACAGTTTGCCATTTCCCTTGCTGCTTAATTTGCGGCTGATATAAGCGCTGCTCGCTATGCAGCCCTTCATAGGCAAAGCGGTCTCTATCACTTAGCCACACTTCATTTAATTGAGCATTTTCGCGCGGGACCACCCGTTTCACTTTTTGATGATGGGTATGATAAAAAAGATTCGTCCCTAAGCAATCATGTGGCGAAATGCCTGCTTTGGATTTTAACTCCCAAGTTCGGGCACTAAAACGAAATGGTTTAGAGGTCAAAGCCCCTACGGGACAAATATCAATTACATTGCCTGAAATTTCAGAACTAATACTTTTTTCAATATAAGTCCCGATTTCCATATGCTCACCCCGTCCGGTGGCCCCCAATTCGCGCATACCCGCAATTTCATCTCCAAAACGCACACAACGGGTACAATGAATACAGCGGGTTAATTCTGTGGTAATTAATGGGCCCACATCTTGGTCTTTGACCACCCGTTTGGGCTCACTATAGTAAGAGCGATCATTGCCATATTCTAAGGCCACATCTTGTAATTCACATTCCCCACCTTGGTCACAAATGGGGCAATCTAAAGGGTGATTAATTAATAAAAATTCCATCACCGCTTGTTGGGCATCAATGGCTTTGGCAGAGCGAGTCAATATTTTCATGCCCTCTGATACCGGGGTCGCGCAAGCAGGTAATGCTTTAGGGGCATTGGCAATATCCACCAAACACATACGACAATTTGCGGCAATTGATAACTGCGGATGATAACAAAAACGTGGGATCGCCACCCCTAACTCATCTGCTGCTTCAATCACCATCGCACCTTGGCGAACTTGCACTTTCTTGCCATCAATTTCAATGGTAACCATGACTTACTCCGCTCAATCCAACCTAACCAGGCATTGCTGATGTTGAATATGATGTTCAAATTCATCTCTAAAATGCTGAATAAAGCTACGCACTGGCATAGCCGCGGCATCTCCTAAGGCACAAATGGTACGCCCCATAATTTTAAAGGCAACCTGATCAAGAGTTGCTAAATCCTCTAAGCTGCCTTGTCCTTGCTCAATTCGATGAATAATTCGATATAACCAACCGGTTCCTTCGCGACATGGCGTACATTGGCCACAAGATTCTTCATAATAAAAATAAGCAATGCGCTCTAGCACTTTTACCATACAAGTGCTGTCATCCATAATAATGACCCCACCCGAGCCTAACATAGAACCAGCTTGGGCAATGGAATCATAATCCATATCTAGGGTTAACATCAGCGAACCTGGCACCACTGGCACAGAAGAACCGCCTGGAATCACCGCTTTTAACTTGCTATTGCCCCGCATGCCCCCAGCTAGAGCCAATAAATCTTTAAATGGGGTGCCCAACGGCACTTCATAGTTACCTGGCTTATTAACATGTCCTGAGACACAAAATATTTTAGTCCCGCCATTTTTGGGCTTACCTAAGTCTAAAAACCATTGTCCCCCATGTTGCAAAATAACCGGCACTGAGGCAAAGGTTTCAGTATTATTTACATTGGTAGGACGCCCATATACCCCAAAATTAGCAGGAAAAGGCGGTTTAAAACGGGGTAATCCTTTTTTGCCTTCTAACGATTCCATTAATGCCGTTTCTTCACCACAAATATAGGCGCCGGCACCAAGAAAATTATGTAGTTCAAAATCAACACCGGAGCCTAAAATATTGGTGCCCAGCAATCCAGCTTGGCGGGCTTCATTTAAGGCCTGTTCATTGCGCATAAAGGGCTCCATAAATTCACCGCGAATATAATTATATCCAACCGTGGCCCCCATGACATAAGCGGCAATGGCCATGCCTTCAATTAATTGATGTGGGTTATAGCGCAAAATATCGCGGTCTTTAAAGGTTCCAGGCTCCCCTTCATCGGAATTACAAACAATATATTTTTGGCCTTGCGCATTGCGCGGCATAAAGCTCCATTTTAACCCAGTGGGAAACCCGGCCCCACCGCGTCCTCTTAATGCAGACAATTTTAATTCTTCTAACAACACATCAGGCGGCGTTTGTTCTCGCAAGATTTTACGCCATACTTCATACCCCCCAACCTGTTCATAAGTACTCAATTTCCATGGTTCAGGTAAATGCCGGGTACGAAAACAAACCTGATTTTGCGTAATCGTCATTGGGCTACTCCAAGGAACTTAAAATCTCATCCACTTTACTGGGGGTAAGATTTTCATAATAGGTATCATTGATTTGTAACATTGGCGCACCAGCGCATGCTGCAAGACACTCAACTTCTTTTAGCGTAAATTTTTTATCTGGGGTCGTTTCACCAAAACCAATGCCTAATTGCTGTTTTAAATGGGCTACAATATGTTCACTGCCACACAGCATACATGACACATTGGTACAAACATTAATTTTATATTGGCCAATGGGCTTTAAATCAAACATGCTATAGAAAGTCGCCACTTCATAGACTGCAATTCGTGGCATCCCTAAATACGCAGCCACTGCATCCATGCTGGCCTCATCTAGCCAACCTTGATGTTGCTGCACAATTAATAATGCCGGGATCACCGCAGATTGACGTTGGTCCTCTGGGAACTTGGCTAACCAATGGTCAATTTCAGCCCGTAATGGCTGACTTAATTGCTGGGCCATTAAAATCTTTTTGGTCTCAATCACCTGTCTATTTCTCCGAATACAATATCTTGAGTCCCAATCACTGCCACCACATCCGATAACATATGCCCTTTTACCATTTCATTAAAACTGGCCAAATGGGCAAAACCTGGTGCACGTATTTTTAAGCGATAAGGTTTATTGGCCCCATCTGACACTAAATACACCCCAAATTCCCCTTTAGGGTGTTCAATGGCGGCATACGCTTCACCTTTGGGCAAACAAAAGCCTTCAGTAAATAACTTAAAATGATGGATTAAGGCTTCCATATCGTCTTTCATTGCCACTCTAGAGGGGGGCACCAATTTTTGATTGGCCACAGTCACCGGCCCTGGATTGCCCTTTAACCATTGAACACATTGCTTAATGATTCGATTAGATTGGCGCATTTCTTCGACACGAACTAAATAACGGTCATAACAATCACCAGTTTTACCCACTGGAATATCAAAATCCAAATCACCATAAACTTCATAGGGTTGTTTTTTACGCAAATCCCAAGCCACACCAGAGCCACGGAGCATGGGCCCAGTAAAGCCCAGTTGCAATGCCTGTTCGGGAGAAATAACTGCTACCCCAACTAAACGTTGCTTCCAAATCCGATTATCGGTGAGAAGGGTTTCATAATCATCGATACAATGGTCAAAACGTTGAGTAAAATCTTCAATAAAATCGAGCAATGATCCTTGGCGTGCGCTATTAAATTGTGCAGTGGCTTTAAAATTGCGGCCTTTAGATCTAGCGTATTGCGGCATTTTATCCGGCAAATCACGGTAAACGCCACCAGGTCGATAATAGGTGGCATGCATTCTAGTCCCAGACACTGCTTCATAGCAATCCATTAGATCTTCTCGTTCTCGAAACGCATATAAAAATACGGTCATCGCCCCAATATCTAAGGCATGCGCGCCAAGCCACAGTAAATGATTTAAAATTCGGGTAATTTCATCAAACATGACCCGAATATATTGCGCACGTAATGGCACTTTAAGCCCTAATAATTTTTCCATCGCCAGGACATAGCCATGTTCATTACACATCATCGAAACATAATCTAGGCGGTCCATATAGCCAATACTTTGGTTATAGGGTTTAGATTCTGCCAATTTTTCAGTGGCTCGATGTAATAGGCCAATATGCGGGTCCGCGCGTGAGACCACTTCGCCATCCATTTCTAACACTAAGCGTAACACCCCGTGTGCCGCGGGGTGTTGAGGGCCAAAGTTAAGGGTATAGTTGCGGATCTCAGACATAAATATTCACCTTTGAGACTTCTAAGCCGGGGGATCGGTAGGCAGATCTGGGTTATGGGTTGGTGTCGAGCGACTGCGGATCACTTTAGGAACTAATACCCGTGGCGTAATGGTAATAGGCTGATAAATAACCCGCTGCTGATGTGCATCATAACGCACTTCAACATTCCCCGATAACGGAAAATCTTTACGAAATGGATAGCCTACAAAACCATAATCGGTCAGTATGCGTCGCAAATCAGGGTGATTAATAAATAAAATTCCAAATAAATCAAACGCTTCTCGTTCATACCAATTGGCACAACGCCAAATTTCACACACGGATCCAATTCTGGGATCTTGGTCTTCAACAAATGCTTTTAAGCGTAATCGCCAATTATGTTCTAGCGATAATAAATGATAGACCACCGCAAAACGGGGTTTATCCCAAGCACTTGGTGCCGCAGTTTGGGGCATGGGCTCTACCCCTCGACTAAAGCCGGTGCAAGTTGCCGATTGGGTTTGCCATTCATCGCAACCATAATGCAAATAATCCACCACACAAATATCGATGAGTTGCGCAAAAGCAAATTGCGGATCTTTTTTTAAAGTTTCACAGATCTCAGTAATGGCCTGAGCGGGCACTTCTAAAGTTAATTCTTGATTGGCTAAAGTCAAAGCATAGCCTGGGGGGATCAGATGGGTTTCAAGCAGCTGATGCAAGGTTTGCAGCTTAGTGGTCATACTGGCTCAATCCTGGCAATAGTATTGGTGCGATTAATTTTATTTTGTAATTGTAAAATCCCATATAATAAAGCCTCTGCAGTGGGAGGACAACCTGGAACATAAATGTCCACCGGAACAATTCTATCGCAGCCTCGCACCACAGAATAAGAGTAATGGTAATACCCGCCCCCATTGGCACAAGATCCCATAGAAATCACCCATCGCGGCTCTGTCATTTGGTCATATACTTTACGTAATGCAGGCGCCATTTTATTACATAAAGTCCCTGCCACAATCATCACATCACTTTGTCTTGGGGTACCGCGAAACACAATACCAAACCGGTCTAAATCATAACGAGCTGCCCCTGCGTGCATCATTTCTACTGCACAACACGCCAACCCAAAAGTCATTGGCCATAAAGAACCCGTTCTTGCCCAATTAATCAACTTATCCAAAGAAGTGGTAACAAACCCTTCTTTTAGCAAGCCTTCTATTCCCATTCCAAAGCCCCTTTCTTCCACTCATAGATAAAGCCAACCAACAATAATAGCAAAAAGATCCCCATTGCCATCACCGCTGGCCACCCCAATTGGTGCAAGTTAACTGCCCACGGAAATAAAAATGCCACTTCTAAATCAAAGACAATAAATAAAATGGCCACCAAATAAAAACGAACATCAAACTTTAATCGCGCATCTTCAAAAGGAGCAAAACCGCATTCATATTGCGAGAGTTTTTCTGGATTAGGCCGATGTGGCGACAAAATCGCTCCAGCAGCGATGGGCGCAATACCAAAAATAATACCTAAAAGGGTAAACACCAAGATTGGGAAATAATTTTCTAACACAGCTTATGGCACCCCTTGACAGAGATTAAAATTGTGATCTATGTTAACCAGTTCAGCAAATGAATCAAAGCTTTTTTTCTCTATATCCGGCAAGGTTAATCACCGTTCCCAATAGTTAAAAAAATATGGTGCCGAAGGCCGGACTCGAACCGGCACAGCGCTTGCTACTGCCCCCTCAAGACAGCGTGTCTACCAATTCCACCACTTCGGCTAACAATTTTACTCTGGTATTTCTACCGTGGTTCGCTCAGAGCTAGGCTCTTGGGTTTGAGAGACTCCTTCTTGAGACGGCGCCAATGAATGCAACAAATCATCTTGGGCCCCTATTCGGTTAGTAAACTGGGCCAAAAAAACATTAATTGCAAAGAATAAGCCCGCTAATACCCCAGTGGTACGCGACAAAAAATTGCTCGACCCTCGGCTACCAAATACTGTTTGTGAAGCGCCATTACCAAAGGCTGCTCCTGCTTGTGAGCCTTTACCTTGCTGTAATAATACAAGCGCAATAATGGAAACGGCAATCACCACATGAAGGATAAGTAAAAATTCGTACATGACTTAAAGCCCCTATTGGCTTAGTTGGTTACTTTATTAAAAGCAGCTTGGCAGATAGCCCAAAACATCTCGGCATCCAGTGCTGCGCCGCCAATTAAGCCACCATTAATATCTGGCATACTTAACAAACCAGGCGCATTATGCGCTTTTAAACTGCCGCCGTAAAGCAAGGCCAAATTTTCAGCAACAGGTTTAGATTGCACTGCGACCCATTGCCTAATCCAAGCTTGCACTGCTTGAGCCATTTCTGGACTGGCACTTTGACCACTACCAATTGCCCATACTGGTTCATAAGCAATTATAAATTTGTTTAATAGTCCATCTTGATAATCTGCAAAAATCGCATCAAGCTGTGCTGCTAATACGGTATAAGTTTGTTCTGCTTGACGTTGCGCTAAAGTCTCTCCCACACAAAGAATGGGGATTAAACCTACCGCTTGTGCCTGCCTAAATTTGCTGGCAATATCGGCATTGCTTTCATGGCAACCATGACGCCTTTCTGAATGACCGATGATGACATATTGACAGCCCACATCACGCAGCATACTTGCAGAAATCTGCCCCGTAAATGCCCCGCCAGCATAACCGCTAACATCTTGTGCGCCTAATTGTATGCTCTCAACTAAGCCATACTCCACCAATAAAGCGTTAACTTGTGCCAAATAACTAAAAGGAGGACAAATAACCACTTGTAACTGTTGGTGCCAAGTTGCGGGGGCCGCCTCAATTTGACTCGCAAGGGCTTGTAATAACGTGCGATTGGCTACGTTGGAAGCCTGCATTTTCCAATTGCCAACCATAATGGAAGAGGAGATCACGGCTTAGCCTTATTTATTGCTTGCATTGCGCCCTCCATAATAGCTGAACGGATGCGCCTTTAGCAAGTCAAGGGCCTCCAGAGGTGACTTCTCAGCGCCCTATCGGGGGATGCTTCTTATTTCGTTAGCCGTTGCTCGATAGTATCGAGACTTACGCAGCTTCCATAAGCAGAAACGAGTGTCCAGGGGCCTTTAATTCCAGAATACCTTTATCACGGATATTGAGGGCGGCATTTAAGTCGCGATTACTCCGCAAGCTGGGCAGTCCCATTTGCGTACCGATAAAGACATTGCTTCCAGTTTATGAGCTTAACCATGGCACGTTTTAGAACTGGCGTACCACGGGTCGAGTTTCACCAAGTGTTTGCCTTGCTCTTTAGCTTTGTATTTTAACTTTAAAAGCTTACGTAGAGCGTCAAGCAACTCCAGATTAAGCCGCTTTCGCGGCTTACGCCTTATCTCTTCGCCCTCATCGGCCGAGGGTTTACGGAGAAATTGCTAATTAATGGGTTGTTTAGCCACTTGGGTCACAATCTTCGCCATATATTGAGCAACCTTTTGCACTTGGCTTTGCTCTTCGCCTTCTACCATAATTCGAATTAACGGCTCAGTTCCCGAAGGGCGCAATAAAATTCGTCCTTTATGGTTAAGGCTTTGCTCGGCTTGTTTTAAGGCGGCTTTCACTTTTGGGGTGGCAATGACTTCCATGCCTTGTAGCGCAGGAACATTAATTAAAATTTGCGATAATTTATGCATTTGTTGTTTTAAGGTATGTAACGATTGCTGGCTATACTTTAATTCTACCAACACTTGTAGCGCTGCAATCATGCCATCGCCAGTAGTGGTTTGGTCTAGACAAACAATATGTCCTGAGGCTTCTCCCCCTAAATTCCAACCCAGCATTTTTAAACTGTCTAATACATAGCGATCGCCAACTTGTGCCCGCTGAAAAGCAAATCCTTTTTTTAACAATGCATGTTCTAAGCCTAAGTTACTCATTAAAGTGCCGACCACGCCCCCTTTTAATAAGCCACGTTTGGCGTAGGCACAAGCTAAAATAAATAAGATTTCATCGCCATCGACCACTTCGCCATATTCATCCACTAATATCACTCGGTCACCATCGCCATCAAAGGCAATCCCTAAATCAGCGTTTACCGCAAGTACTCGTTGTTGCAATTGTTGTGGTGCCACCGAGCCACATTGATGGTTAATATTATAGCCATCTGGCTGATTGGCTAAAACCTCTACTGTGGCGCCTAAAGCGATTAAAACTTGCGGCGCAATATGATACATTGCACCATTAGCGCAATCAATCACCACTTTTAAGCCATTTAACGTAAGATCTTGAGGAAAACTATTTTGACAAAATGCCCTATATTGGGTGGTAGCATCTGCAATATGCAAAATACGACCTATTTGCGCACTGCCTACGGTTTTTAAGGGATGTTCTAATTGATCTTCAATTAACCATTCAGTGCTGTCTGGTAATTTAAAGCCTTGTGGCCCGAAAAATTTAATTCCATTATCTTCAAAGCCATTATGCGATGCACTGATCACAATTCCGGCTTTGGCCTTTAAATGTCGGGTTAAATAAGCAATCCCTGGGGTTGGCATCACTCCTAAACGATATACTCCAACGCCTGATGCCACCAAACCTGCCTCTAATGCAGATTCCAACATATAACCTGAAAGACGAGTATCTTTGCCTAGTGTTACATAGCCACAGCCATCTTTGGCTAAAATTTGGCCCACGGCCCAACCCAATTTAAGTGCAAATTCTGGCGTAATGGGGGCTACCCCAACTTTGCCACGAATGCCATCGGTTCCAAAATATTTTTTAATTGACGACATTCAATGCTTCCTCCTGAGAACATGGTGGGCAGTCCCTAAAATATTTTAACAGTGTCATGGCTTGCACCGTTTCTTTAACATCATGCACTCTAAATAAATTCGCCCCGCCCACTGCGGCCAATATCGCTGCTGTAAGGCTACCCACTAAACGCGCTTTAGGGGGAACTTCCAGTATATCCCCCACCATACTTTTACGCGATAAGCCAACTAACATGGGATATCCCAAGGATTTTAATTGAGCTAAGCCTTTTAATAATTGCCAATTATGCTCTAAGGTTTTACCAAAGCCAAAGCCGGGATCAATCACAATGTGCTCAGCGGCAATCCCCGCTGCTCGCGCTGCTTGCAAACGATTGGCTAAAAATTGTTTAACTTCTAAAACAACATTTTGGTATTGGGGCCGCGTCTGCATCGAAGACGGTTGACCTTGTTTGTGCATTAAACACACCGGCACTTGCAATTTTGCCGCTAGCGCTAATGCCCCTGGCGCTTGCAGGGCATTAACATCATTAATTAATTGCGCCCCTACTGCCACCGCTGATTGCATCACTGCTGGCTGGCGGGTATCAATGGATAAGGGGCCTAAACCGCGTTGCGATAAGGCTTCAATTACTGGGATGGTCCGTGCGATTTCTTGCGCCACGGTTAAGGGCGTGGCGCCAGGACGCGTGGATTCTCCTCCCACATCAATCCAATGGGCCCCCGCTGCTTTTAACGCTTCAGCCTGGCGCAGCGCATTATCCAAGCTAACAAAATCGCCCCCATCTGAAAAGGAATCTGGGGTAACATTAAGTACCCCCATAATAATAGGAAATTGTTGTAAATTACCGCGCATATTTGGCCCATTAATGCTCTTGAGCCGGGCCTCCTTCATCCAAAATGGAAGAAGGCGCTGAAGGTTTAGGGGAATTGGGCTTTAGCTCATCCTCTAAGGGGGGGCTCGACCAATCTTTGGGCTCTCTAGGAGTCTTACCGGCCATAATATCGGCAATTTGCTCAGCATCAATGGTTTCATATTTTAGCAAGGCTTCGGCCATGGTATGTAAAATTGGCATTTGCTCGGTTAAAATGGTTTTAGCGCGCTGATAATTATTATCAATCAATAGTCGCACTTCTTGGTCAATGGTATTGGCGGTATCTGCTGAGACTTCTTGCCCCCCATTAGAGCGACCTAAAAAGGCATCTTGCTCATCTTGAGCAAAGGCTAATGGGCCTAATTTTTCTGATAATCCCCAAAGGGTTACCATATTACGAGCAATTTTAGAGGCTTGTTTAATATCATCTGAGGCCCCAATGGTAATACTTTCTGGACCAAAAATCAGTAATTCGGCAATTCGCCCCCCAAAAAAAGAAGCAATTCGACTTTCTAAGTATCTTTTGGAATAGTTATATCGATCGCTTTCCGGTAAAAACATAGTGACCCCTAAAGCTTGGCCCCGCGGAATAATACTGACTTTATAAACCGGATCATGTTCTTGCATCAATAAGCCCACAATGGCATGCCCTGCCTCATGATATGCAGTGATTTTACGCTCTTTCAGTGACATCACCATGGTATGACGTTCAGTGCCCATTAAGATTTTATCTTTGGCTTGTTCAAATTCTGACATATCCACTAAACGTTTATTATGTCGTGCTGAAAACAACGCCGCTTCATTGACCAAATTAGCCAAATCAGCCCCTGAAAACCCAGGAGTTCCTCGTGCAATTACTTTGGGTTGTACATCATCGGCCACTGGAATTTTACGAATATGCACGTTCAAGATTTGTTCGCGACCACGAATATCCGGTAGACTTATTGCCACTTGACGGTCAAAACGTCCAGGACGCAATAATGCTTTATCTAATACATCCGGGCGATTGGTGGCAGCAATCACAATCACGCCTTCGTGACCTTCAAAGCCATCCATTTCTACTAGTAGCTGATTTAAGGTTTGCTCACGTTCATCATGACCGCCGCCTAACCCGCCACCGCGATGGCGACCTACCGCATCAATTTCATCAATAAAAATAATGCAAGGGGCATGTTTTTTAGCTTGCTCAAACATATCCCGCACCCGTGAAGCCCCAACCCCAACAAACATTTCCACAAAATCAGAGCCTGAAATCGTAAAAAAGGGCACTTTAGCTTCACCGGCAATGGCCTTGGCTAATAAGGTTTTACCGGTACCTGGTAGTCCAACCATCAATACCCCACAAGGGATCCGCCCGCCTAACTTTTGAAACTTTTCTGGATCTTTTAGAAAATCCACCAATTCTTCAACTTCTTGTTTGGCTTCATCAACCCCTGCCACATCAGCAAAAGTAATTTTTACTTGGTCATCGGCCAACATCCGTGCCCGACTTTTGCCAAATGACATAGCCCCGCGACCGCCGCCGCCTTGCATTTGGCGCATAAAATACAACCAAATCCCAATAAATAAAATAATGGGAAACCAGCTAATAAAAATACTCATTAGTAAGCTTTGTTGCTCATGCGCTTTACCGGTAAAGGTGACCCCATTATTTTTTAAGGTCCCCATTAAGTACACATCCAAAATTGGCATATGAGTCACAAATTGTTGATTATTTTTAGTGCTCCCCCGAATCAACATCTGTTTATCATCAATTTCTACTTCCGCTACTTGCTGATTCTCTACTTTTTCTAAAAATTGAGAGTAAGGTAACTTATTAACGGAATGCTGGCGCGCCGGCCCAAAACTACTAAATACTGACATCAAGATCACCGCAATGATGATCCACAACATCAAATTTTTAACTATGTCACTCAAAGCAAAACCCCTTATCCAACTCACAACGCCATTTGACGCTCTTAACTGCTTTTAAAACGATAACTTGATATTCCAAAGAATAGCTGTATCCGTTCCTTTTAGCTATCTAACATTTAATTTGCTTAACAAACTTATATTAAAGTAACATAATCCCCTACGTATTCTAAACAATGTTGCTTCCCTGGCACAAATCAAAAGCAGCTTTATTTGCCTATCTTTTACTTATCTTTTACTTATTTTTTTGGTTAAGCCATAGCCTTGGGCCAACAAATAGACTTCCCGAGACGGTGCGCGCGAGGCTTGAGGCTTTTTTAACGCCACTTTTTGAAAATGACTACGCACTAATTTAATATATGCTTCTACCCCTTGACCATGAAACAGTTTAATTAACAATCCCCCGCCTGGTTGCAACAATGTTTGAGCAAAACTTAAGCTCCATTCTGCCAATCCCATCACTCGCGGTTGGTCAATATCCCAATGACCCGTGAGATTTGGCGCCATATCCGATAATACCCAATGTACCCGCTGCTCACCCAATAGGGCTAACATGGCCGCATCAATTTCAGGATCATAAATATCCCCTTCTAAAATTTGCACATCAGGGATCGGCGCCATGGTTAATTTATCCACCGCAATTAATTGTCCATGGGGTTGAATTAATGGTGCAACCACTTGTGACCAACCTCCAGGGGCGGCGCCCAAATCAATAACGCGCATCCCTGGCTTAAATAATTGATACTTATCATGTAATTCAATTAACTTAAAACAAGCCCGCGACCGGTAGCCTTGCGCGACCGATTGCTTAACAAAAGGGTCGCGCAGATGTTGTTTTAACCAATTTTTTCGATTACGCTTAGCTGCCATTTTACACTGCTCTTAAAAATAGATAGAATTTTACGCCAATTATTTATGATATAGTGAAAGAAAAAGATGTTAAATCCAACCCTAGAACGTAACCTCAAGATCAAAGCTCAACAACTTAAGCCAACGGTGCAAATGGGCGCTAAAGGCTTAACCCCTGCAGTCCATAAAGAAATTGAGGTCGCCTTAACCGCCCATGAGCTGATTAAAATTAAATTGTCAGCGGCTGAAAAAACTGAACGAGCGGCTCATATACAATGCATTTGTGATGAGCATATGGCAGCAAAAATCTCTGCCATAGGTCATACCGTGGTTATTTATCGCGCTAATCCAAAGTAATGGCATTACAAATAACTAACCTGAGCAATTTCATATTCGATTTCTCCAGCTGGCGCATGCACTAACACTATATCCCCTTCATGTTTAGCAATTAATGCGCGTGAAATTGGCGAATTAACCGAAATTTTCTGCTCTTTCAAATTGGCTTCTTCATCCCCTACAATTTGATAAGTCACGCGTGCATCAGTTTCGGTATTAATTAATTCTACCGTGGCACCAAAGATCACCCGTCCAGTATTGGTCATTTGAGTGACATCAATGATTTGCGCTTGGCTTAATTTACTTTCAATATCTACGATACGTCCTTCTAAAAAGGATTGCTGCTCTTTTGCTGCATGGTACTCTGCATTTTCTTTTAAATCACCATGCGCACGTGCCTCAGCAATGGCGGCAATTACCCGCGGCCGGGCAACAGATTTTAACTGTTCAAGTTCTTCACGTAATTTTTGAACCCCTACGGCGGTCATTGGAACTCTTTTCATATCCATTTACCCTTTAGTGCATATCCTGAAGACGTGCCACATTTGCTATTTGCCGATGGGCTAAAGCCAATGCCGTAGCTTTCGCTCCGGCTAATGTGGTTATGTAGATTACTTTATGCTGAACCGCATTGCGCCGAATCGCATAAGAGTCTGCAATGGCTTGTCGACCTTCAGTGGTATTAATAATAAAACTTAGTTTACCATTTTTAATGATATCCACCACATGGGGTCGACCCATCCCCACTTTATTAACCCGTTCACATTTAATATTAGCTTGTTGCAAGGCCAAAGCAGTGCCTTGTGTGGCAATCAGTGAATAGCCATAATTTTGTAGTTGCTGGGCTACCTCAATTAAACCGGCTTTATCGGCATCGCGAACACTAAGAAAAACTTGGCCAGTCGCAGGGAAATGTAGCCCCGCGGCTAATTCACTCTTAGCAAAAGCCTCTCCAAAGCTGGCGCCAATGCCCATTACCTCACCGGTAGAGCGCATTTCTGGGCCTAAAATTGGATCAACCCCAGGAAATTTTTCAAAAGGAAATACACTTTTTTTCACTGCACAAAAGTTCAGTGGCACCACTTTTGCTTCAGGTTGGTCTTTTAATGAAATACCGGCCATACATCTGGCACCGACTTTCGCTAAAGAATAGCCATTCACTTTAGACACAAATGGCACGGTCCGTGCTGCGCGTGGATTAACTTCTAACACATAAATATGTTGATTTTTCACCGCAAACTGGGTGTTAATCAAGCCAATCACTCCCAATTCTAATGCCATTTTACGAACTTGGTCGGCCATTTCAGTTTGCAGCGCCGGTGACAGCCCAAATGGCGGTAAGGCACAGGCCGAATCCCCAGAGTGCACTCCTGCTTGTTCTATATGTTCCATAATGCCGCCAATTAATACATTATGCCCATCACAAATTGCATCGACATCCACTTCAATGGCATCGTCTAAAAACCTATCTAATAAAACTGGCGAGGCATTAGAGACCACCACCGCTTTTTGCATATAATCTTTAAGCTCTTCTTCATTATAGACAATTTCCATGGCACGCCCCCCTAGCACATAAGAAGGGCGCACTACCAATGGAAAACCAATGCTGCGTGCTATTTGTACACCTTGAGTAAAGTTTTTAGCGGTACCATTGGGGGGTTGTCTTAAGCCTAATTTATCTAACACTTGAGTAAAGCGTTCTCGATCTTCTGCCCTATCAATGGCATCAGGAGAGGTCCCTAAAATAGGGACCCCAGCTTTGGCTAAGCCCTTAGCCAATTTTAAGGGAGTTTGCCCACCATATTGCACAATAACGCCTTTGGGCTGTTCAATATGCACAATTTCCAATACATCTTCTAAGGTTAAAGGCTCAAAATAAAGTCGGTCAGAGATATCGTAATCGGTAGACACGGTTTCTGGATTACAATTGACCATAATGGTTTCATAGCCGGCTTCTTGCATTGCCAACGAGGCATGGACACAACAATAATCAAATTCTATGCCTTGACCAATGCGATTGGGTCCTCCCCCTAATACCATAATTTTTTCACGTTGAGTTGGTCGCGCTTCACATTGTTCTTCATAAGTGGAATACAAATATGCCGTTTCCACTGCAAATTCAGCAGCGACACTGTCAACCCGTTTAAATACCGGCCGGATCCCATAACCATGACGTTGCTCACGCACTGTTGATTCACTGATCCCCAGTAAATCGGCTAATCTTTGATCGGCAAACCCTTGTCGCTTAAGTTGATATAAAAATTTCGCATCCAAACCTGCTAAGCCTTGCGCGATAACCTGTTGCTCGGTGCGCACCAAATCTTCAATATTGGCCAAAAACCAAGGGTCAACTTGGGTAGATTGATAGATTTCTTCTAAGGTAAATTGTTGCCGAAAGGCTTGGGCAATATACCATAAACGATTGGAGCAAGGATTTTTTAGGGCACTGAGCAATGCTGCATGTTCATTGGCAATCTCTTCGCTGAGAACAGGCATTTCTAAACCATATAAGCCAACTTCTAAGCCACGAATGGCTTTTTGTAAAGATTCTTGAAAGGTACGCCCAATGGCCATCACTTCACCCACGGATTTCATTTGCGTGGTTAAATAGGCTTTGGCTTGTGGAAACTTTTCAAAATTAAAGCGTGGAATTTTGGTAACCACATAATCAATACTAGGTTCAAATGAGGCGGGGGTTTGTCCTTGGGTAATTTCATTAGATAATTCATCCAAAACATAGCCCACTGCTAATTTAGCCGCAATTTTAGCAATAGGAAACCCTGTGGCTTTAGAGGCCAGTGCCGAAGAACGGGATACTCTGGGATTCATTTCAATCACATGTAGCTCACCGGTGCCAGGATGTACGGCAAACTGAACATTGGCCCCCCCTGTTTCAACGCCAATTTCACGCAATACGGCAATAGAGGCATCGCGCATCCGCTGATATTCTTTATCGGTTAAGGTTTGGGCTGGTGCCACTGTCATCGAGTCACCCGTGTGAACCCCCATGGGATCAATATTTTCAATGGTACAAATAATAATACAATTGTCGGCACCATCACGTACCACTTCCATTTCAAATTCTTTCCAACCAATGATGGATTGTTCAATTAATAATTCATGGGTTGGAGAAAGTTCTAGTCCTCGTTTACAAATTTCTTCAAATTCTTCAATATTATAGGCAATTCCCCCGCCACTGCCGCCTAAGGTAAAAGAAGGACGGATCACCGTAGGAAAACCAATTTTTGCTTGGACTTGCTGAGCCTGTTCTAAATTGCGCGCAATATGCGCCATGGGCATGCTTAACCCAATCCGCTGCATGGCTTGGCGAAATTGTTCACGGTCTTCAGCTTTATCAATTGCTGCTTGGTTAGCACCAATTAATTCCACCTGGTATTGCGCCAAAATGCCTTCACGCACTAAATCTAGGGCACAATTTAACGCGGTTTGCCCCCCCATAGTGGGCAACAAAGCATTGGGACGTTCTTTTTCAATAATTTTAGTCAAGACTTGCCAATGAATCGGTTCAATATAAGTGGCATCTGCTAAGGCCGGATCGGTCATAATGGTCGCAGGATTAGAATTGACTAAAATAACCCGATAGCCTTCTTCTTTAAGCGCTTTACACGCTTGGGCCCCGGAATAATCAAATTCACAGCCTTGGCCTATCACAATCGGTCCAGCACCAATGACTAATATACTTTGGATATCGGTTCTTTTAGGCATAATTAAACTATTTTAGTTACTGAGGAAGTTGAAGATAATAATTTATGATTTTCCATCAATTTTAGAAAATCATCAAATAATCCATAGCCATCCGTAGGCCCTGGGCCTGCTTCAGGGTGTCCTTGAAAACTTAATGCTGGCGCATATTTATGGCGCAAGCCCTGTATACTTTGATCAAATAAAGAACGATGAGTAATGGTTAAAGCTGCTGGCAAACTCACCTCATCTACTACAAAACCATGATTTTGGCTGGTAATCATCACTTTATTTTGTTTAAGATCTTTAACTGGATGATTGCCCCCATGGTGGCCAAATTTCATTTTACGGGTACTCCCGCCACTGGCTAAGGCCAACAGTTGATGCCCCAGACAAATTCCAAATAAAGGGATCTGCGCTTTCAAAAAAGCCTGCACCGCGAAAATAGCCTCAGTACAGGCGCCAGGATCGCCAGGGCCATTGGATAAAAAGATCCCATCTGGCTGATAACTTAAGGCTTCACTGGCCTCCATGTTGGCAGGAACCACTAATATTTCACAGCCTAAATCATGTAATTGCCTTAAAGAGGAAAATTTGATCCCAAAGTCGTAGGCCAGCACCCGAAATTTGGGTGGTGCTAATACAGTACTGGAAAAGGGGCTTTGTGGTTGCCATTGCCCACCGCCTTGCCAATAATAAGGCGTTGCGGTAGTCACGGTTTGTGCCAAATTAACCCCTGGTAACCCATGCCAAGCTTGAGCTTGCTCAGTGCCTTGGGCAATCATAGTGTCATCTATGGCTTGACCGGTAATAATAGTGCCTTTCATCGCACCTTGTTCGCGAATTAATTGGGTTAAACGACGCGTATCAATTTCAGCAATGCCTACCACATTTTGGGCTATTAAAAATTCATTTAAGCTCTGGTATTGGCGCCAATTACTTGTCTTAAAGGGTAATTGTCGTATAATTAACCCTTGTGCATAAATCTTTTGTGATTCAAAATCTTCTATATTAATGCCTACATTGCCGATATGCGGGCAGGTTAAGGCAATAAATTGGTCAGTATAAGAGGGATCGGTCAGAATTTCTTGGTAACCACTCAATGAGGTATTAAATACAACTTCCCCCACCGTGGTACTGCTCACCCCACTTTGGGCGCCAATAGAGATACCGCGAAACACACTCCCATCTTCTAAAACAAGCGCAGCTGGGTGTGACAAATCAATGCCTCCATAATTCACTGAGTTAAAGATAAAACGAGTGAAGCTTACCCAAATTAACGCCTAAAGTCTACCTAACAATGATAAGTAACTTCATTAGATTTTACGTTTAGGTGACTTCTCAGCGCCCTATCGGGGGATGCTTCTTATTTCGTTAGCCGTTGCTCGATAGTATCGAGACTTACACAGCTTCCATAAGCAGAGACGAGTGTCCAGGGGCCTTTAATTCCAGAATACCTTTATCACGGATATTGAGGGCGGCATTTAAGTCGCGAACTATATCCGTTACTCCGCAAGATGGGCAGTCCCATTTGCGTACCGATAAAGGCATTGCTTCCAGTTTATGAGCGCAACCATGGCACGTTTTAGAACTGGCGTACCACGGGTCGAGTTTCACCAAGTGTTTGCTTTGCTCTTTAGCTTTGTATTTTAACTTTAAAACCAAGCTGTGCCATGAGGCACAGCTTGGTGTTTCGCCAGTTTGCGGTTTTTCATCATATTGGCTGTTTTTCCACCATTAGATCCAATGGCGTAATGAGACAGGCCTAGGTCAATCCCTACCACCTTGCCTACTGTGTGGATTGGGCTTGGTGTTGCTACTCCATCATCAACCAGAATAAAAGCGTAGAACTTACCTGTTTTACTCAAGTTGACAGTGATAGCTTGACGGCTTATTGTGTCTGCGTTTGAACTGCGGGTATTTGGCTTTCAGCTTCGGAGTGAAGAAATTATCAAATGCTTGAGATTGATGACCGAGAGCTGTAATGCAATTGAGTCGTACTGTTTTAGCCAGTGGTATTTGCGTAACTTTAAATGCAAAGCTTTATTATACGCAAAACGCACAGCACCAAACTGAGCCACCCAAAACTCAGCTTGCTCTTGCGTTGGGTCAATGCGTATGGTTGCGCTTAACATTTTGGTGCTCACCTGTGTAATGCATTTATATTATTAGTTTATATTGGATTTTTAAATTGAGTGCGCATAATAAAGAGTGACTTCAAGATCACCTCCGTAAAAGACAGAGTGTGAATGGGTAGAGATAAATGGCGAACCAGACTATGTTCATTTGCTTGTTTCGTACCCTTAAAAATTATCAATCAGCGTCATGGTCAATAATTTGAAAGCCGTTTCATCTCCTATTGCGACTTCAAAAAACACACCTTACAAGATAGAGTAAAAGCGCTGCCTTATGGTCACGCTCATACTTCGCTGGCACTGCTGAGGTGCAGCAATTGAAACTTTAAAAGCTTACGTAGAGCGTCAAGCAACGCCAGAGTAAGCCGCTTTCGCGGCTTACGCCTTATCTCCCGTCCTCATCGGGCGAGAGTTTACGGCGAAATGGCTAACTTATTAGTTATTTTTTGGGGATAGACTGAACCAAGCTTAAATCCGGGGAAAAAGTTTGTACCACTAACCCAGCTTTTTCTAAAGCATGGCTAAGCTCTTGCGACATTGAGTCTTGAGAAAATACCCGTTTATCATTTGAATATTGGCTATAAGCTTTAGCAAAGGCAACCATGACTTGCTGGCTTTGCTCGAACTTGGCTGGTTGATTTTCTGTGGGAACAAAAATTTTATTCCACGCTTGTTGGTCAATGACTAACTTTTGGCAAACCAACGGTGGATAAGGGGGGTGATTTTCGTGCATAGCAAATTGAAATAGATGTTGCTCCTTGTGATATTGATCACCGTCACAATGTATCGCTTTGATTGCAGGTAATGTCTTAGCCAGTTCTTGGGTATATAAATCATGGACTTGAGCTATCTCAGTGGCCGTGACAGGAGATTTGCTTTGCATTAATATTGCTGGTGATTGTTGCGTCATTGGTTGTTTGGGGATTGAATGTTTAGGTTGGTTAAATCTTAAAGTCTTTAATGATTTTTTGGAGGAACCATTATTATTTTTATGGTATTTTAGGTTGTTTTTATTAACGGCTTGCTTAGGCGTTGCGGTATTTTTCGCATAGGGCGCTAACCATTGCTTAAGGGCAGTTTTTTCAGCACTTGACATTTTATTAGAGTCACTAAGAACCTGTAACGATTTTACTAGTTTGGTTTTATTGATTGCTGGAGTTGTTGTAGGGTTATTGGGGTGAGCTTGCGTTAATTTTTCTAGCTGCTGGCCCAAATAAGCACTGATAAATTTTATTGCCTCAGGAGAGCTTTGGGTTATAAATCCATCTTTTGTTATTTCATTAAAAATTTGTTGATGCAGTTTATTGAGGACTGAGTTTATCTCGCCATGGTTGGCACTAGCACCAGGCGCGGTAGTTAAGCTCATTAAACTATCCGCCAGTATCACAGTATCCATTCGATATGATAAATCACTTAAATACTTTTTATCTTTAGTTAAAAATTTTAATTCTTTGGTTAAATAGCTGATTAATATCTTGGTTGATTTGGGATCATTGCCATTTAAAGCATCTTTTCTTAACTGTTTAAGCATTTTTTTATGTAATGGACTTTTTAAGCAATCTATCCGGTTTAATACATAAGCATTAATTGCAGTGACTTGCGTTTTATTTAAGTGAAAATGCTGTTGAAGAACAGAAAAATTCATTTTTTTTAATTGATAATACTTATTTTTAAACCATTGGCTTTTGCTTAATTTTCTCCCTAAATAAGTACCTATAGTAGCACCTAGTACACTTAACCCAAAGGTACCACCCATAGCGGCTACTCCTGCATTAATTATACCTCCTAAAGTTGCGCCAACAACAGTGCCTATCCCAGGAAATACTAAAGTCCCTAATACCGCCCCCACGCCTAGTCCAATAAAAGTGGCACTGGTAATTAACAAAGCTTTTCTAATTTTTCTTCGTTGCCATAAATTTATAAAAGATTTTAATAAATTTGCTATTACAAAATAATTAGCATCTTGTAAAACATCAATAGCACGCTGGCTAAAAACTTTTTTAGAAGGCGTTTCACTTAAAGTTTCATTAACATCATGAGCAAGATTGGTCAGATATGATTTTTCTTTATTTTTTTTATTTTGTTTTAAAATCTCATTAGCTAACCACTGTAAGGCTTTACTTACACTATTTATTTCAGGTAATTCATCTTCATTTCTTAAGTTACTACCCAGCTTATTCAAATCTGGATTTATCTTTAAAATTTTTTTAGGATCACTTTTATTATTTAGCAAATTTGTCTCAGACATGCGCTACCCTTAACTAATCAAGTATAAGAGTAAGACCTCTAAACTAAGATAAAGTTCCCGTTAAAAATAATAAATTATGTCATTCGTGTAGATGCGTTAATTTTACTTAATTTTTTGTAATTAGGCTAAAATTATGTTGCCACTGAACTTATCAATATGTATTTGCACAATTTGTATTAATCTAGGCTCTAGGCATTAGGGAAAAGAGCATGGCGCAATGCTCAATGGCAATAAACATCACTTAAATTTAGGCTCACTATTGCTCAGATAACTTCCAATTTTGTAACAATAATGAAACAACACCCAGTAACAGAGCGTAGTCACTGTGGGGATAACACCTTAAAGAGTAAATTAATTCTCCCCTGGGATTATCTTAAAAATTTAAGCATATGGCGCTAGCTGAACAGTAGATTTTTCGATCAAATCAACCATATTTGAACCATAAAAATCTCCGGGGTATTTAAGGGGCTAAAGAGCTCAGTCATTATCCCTTGTTTTTCTTTACCAAAAACTTGGGTAAAAAGGTAAACCCGCTAGTATAAGCAAAGGCTAAGCTGGAAAAAAAGCTCAAGCCAATTAGCTCATAATTAACCTCAGTGCGCCCAAAAAGAATGAAAGCTACGTGATAATTACCTAGCCAGAGCATAAAATAGAAATAAATTGCAGCTATTTTATGTAAAATTTGTTGTAACATTTGGTTTTCGATCCTGCTTACTGAGTGTTATCCAATTAATAAAATAAAATAGCTCGGCCCACTCTGCTCCATTATGAGCAATAATTTTTTTATTCATGGCAAATAGCAGGTAGATTATTTTTAAACTAACTTAAATTTAATACCTGTTGCATGGTATATAAACCCGGACCTTTAGCTTGTAACCATAATGCCGCTTGTAGTGCGCCCAAAGCATAATTATCCCGTGAAGTACTTTGATGCTTGATATCGATTTGCTCTCCTGGTCCTACTAAAGACAAAGTATGCTGGCCGATGGCCTCGCCTAAACGCAAAGAACTATATTGTAATGAAGAGGCATTGGGGCTCACTCGATGTTGCGCAAATACCGCCCCCATCTTTAATGCGGTGCCAGAAGGACTGTCTGATTTGGCTCGATGATGCACTTCACTGATGGCCCCCTCCCAGTCCTTGGGTAATTTGGCTGCCACTTGCGCAATCAAATTTAAACAAAGGTTAATGCCAATACTCATATTGGGCGCCAAAACCATTGCTATATCATGGCTGGCTTGTTGAATTTGCGCCAATTGCCTATCGCTAAACCCCGTGGTACCAATCACCATTTTTTTTTGCTGCGCTTGACACAGCGCAATATGCGCCATAGTGGCAGATGGGGTAGTAAAATCTATAATTACATCAGCCGCAGCTAAGCAATCTGTAAGGTGATTACTGGCTGCTAAGTCAATAGGCGCTATCTTAGCAAGCTGCCCAATGTCTTGGCCTTGGGCTAGGCTTTGTGGAGAGACCGTGGCTCCAGTTAAAGACAAATCTGGGGCGTTGACAATAGCTTGGACTAAGGCTTGACCCATCTTACCTTGGCAGCCTACGACCACAGTATTGACCACACCCCTTGTCCTTAATGCTGTAGTTACAGTTTCATATCTTCAAAAAAAGTTTTGACCCGAGAAAACCAATTGGAAACTTGTGGGCTATGCTTGGTTTGATTTTCCGTTTCTTTGGCAAATTCTTTAAGCAATTCTCGTTGGCGCCGTGACAAGTCAACTGGCGTTTCCACACAAACTCGACAAATTAAATCTCCGGTTCCACCGCCACGAATGGGAGGGATCCCTTTGCCTTTTAATTTAAATAATTTACCGGTTTGGGTTTCAGCTGGAACTTTAAGCTTTACTCGACCTTGTAAAGTGGGAATTTCTAATTCTCCGCCTAAAGCTGCCGTCATTAAATTAATTGGCACTTCGCAAAATAAGTGATTGCCCTCACGTTTAAATAATGGATGTTCGCGCAGGTGAATTTGTACATACAAATCTCCCGCCACCCCACCTTGAGGCGCGGCTTCCCCTTCATTATTTAGCCGAATGCGGTCGCCTTCATCAACCCCAGCAGGAATTTTAACATTTAGGGTTTTTTCATCGCGAATTCGACCTTGTCCTTGACACTTATTACAGGGATCGCGGATCACTTTTCCGGCACCACCGCAACTGGGACAAGTTTGCTGAATAGAAAAAAACCCTTGTTGCATACGAACTTGACCTTGACCTTGACAGGTCTGACAAGCCGTTGGCTTAGAATTCTTTTTAGCCCCGGTGGAATGACAAGGTTCACAGCCAACCCAAGTGGGGACTTTAATGGTAACCTCGGTGCCACGCACCGCATCTTCTAAGGACAATTCTAAGCTATAACGCAAATCCGAGCCACGGGCTTGCCGGGTCCGCCCTTGTCCTGCGCCCATCCCTGAGGCACCAAAAATATCTGAGAAAATATCATTAAAAATATCACCAAATCCGCTACCGCCACCGGCGCCCATACCTTGCGAGTTTACCCCAGCATGTCCGAATTGATCATAGGCTTGACGCTTTTGTGGATCGCCCAGAACCTCATAGGCTTCGGTCGCTTCTTTAAATCGCTCTTCGGATTGCTTATCTCCTTTAGTGCGATCGGGATGATATTTCATGGCTAATTTGCGATAAGCTTTTTTTAATTCCGCTTCTGAAGCATTTTGTGAAATTCCTAAGACTTGATAATAATCTTGCTTTGACATGTTTCTTTCCGGATTTAACTGGCTATGAACAGCATCATATAAAAATAAAGCAGGCCCAATCAATGGGCCTGCTTTAGCTTAAACGAAAACGGTTACTTTTTATTTTCTTTGACTTCTTCAAACTCTGCATCCACCACATCTTCTTGCTGTTCAGCGGATTGCTCTTTATTACCTGGTTGCGCGCCTTCAGCACCTGCTTGACCGGCCTCTCCTCCAGCTTGGCCATACATTTTCTCTGCCAACTTAGATGAGGCTTGGCTTAGTACTTCGATTTTAGCTTCAATTGCAGCTTTATCATTGCCTTTCATGGCTTCTTTCACCGCAGTGATGGCTTCTTCAATAGCACTGCGCTCAGCTGCTTCTACTTTATCCCCTAGTTCTTTTAAAGAACTTTCACTGCCATGAATTAAAGCATCTGCTTGGTTACGCGTGGTCACCAATTCATGAAATTGACGGTCTTCATCAGCATGAGTTTCTGCATCTTGAACCATCTTTTGCACTTCTGCTTCAGATAAACCACTGGAAGCTTTCACTACAATAGATTGCTCTTTACCACTGGCTTTATCTTTAGCCGAGACATTTAAAATACCATTAGAATCGATATCAAAGGTCACCTCAATTTGTGGCGTGCCCCGTGAAGCCGGTGGAATATTGGTTAAATCAAATTGTCCTAGCAATTTATTGGCTGTAGCTTGTTCACGTTCCCCTTGGAAAACCCGAATCGTCACTGCGGTTTGATTGTCTTCTGCAGTAGAAAATATCTGGCTTTTCTTGGTTGGAATAGTGGTATTTTTTTCAATCAGCTTAGTCATCACCCCACCCATGGTTTCAATGCCTAAAGACAATGGGGTAACATCTAACAATAAAACATCTTGCACTGCACCGGATAATACCGCGCCTTGAATTGCTGCACCTGAAGCCACTGCTTCATCAGGATTCACATCTTTACGAGGTTGCTTACCAAAGAATTTCTCAACCGCTTGTTGTACTTTAGGCATCCGGGTTTGACCCCCGACCAAAATCACCGAATCAATGTCTTTGTCTGATTTACCAGCATCTTTTAATGCAGTTCGGCAAGGCTCAAGGGTTCGTTGCACTAAATCTTCTACTAATGCTTCAAATTTCGCACGGGTGACTCGAATATTCATATGCTTAGGACCCGAGGCATCAGCGGTGACATAAGGCAAGTTAATATCAGTTTGTTCGCTGGCCGAGAGTTCAATTTTGGCTTTTTCTGCAGCTTCTTTTAAGCGTTGTAATGCCAATGGATCTTTATTTAAATCCACTCCTTGTTCTTTTTTAAATTCACTGACTAAAAAGTCAATTAAGCGTTGGTCAAAGTCTTCCCCTCCCAGATGGGTATCCCCATTGGTGGCCAATACTTCAAATTGGTGCTCGCCATCTACATCGGCAATTTCAATGATTGACACATCAAAGGTTCCACCACCTAAGTCATATACTGCAATAACGGTATCACCGGCTTTTTTGTCCATTCCATAGGCCAATGCCGCAGCAGTGGGCTCATTGATAATTCTTTTTACTTCTAAGCCAGCAATCCGCCCTGCATCTTTAGTGGCTTGACGCTGTGAGTCATTGAAATATGCAGGCACAGTGATCACTGCTTCTTGCACTTCATGCCCCAAATAATCTTCGGCTGCTTTTTTTAATTTACCCAATATCAAAGCAGAAATTTGTTGTGGCGCTAATTTTTGGTCACGACTTTGTACCCAAGCATCACCATTATCGGCCTTAATAATTTTATATGGCGAAGCGCCAATCACACTTTGTAGTGCTTTATCTTCAAAACGACGCCCAATTAAGCGCTTAATGGCATAAAACGTATTTTGCGCATTAGTCACCGCCTGTCTTTTAGCAGGTTGACCTACTAATCTTTCTCCATCTTGGGTAAATGCTACAATTGAGGGGGTAGTACGCTCGCCTTCGGCATTTTCAATGATCTTGACTTTACCGCCTTCCATAATTGCGACACAAGAATTGGTTGTTCCCAAATCAATTCCGATAACTACGTTTTTATTTGCCATGATGCTTTCTCCGAATATAAAAATAATTTTTCAATGATAATGCGTTACTTGTGGGCCACCTTTGAGTTTTTCAAGGGCCGCCTATTTTTCTGAAGCTGCAGGCTCTTCTAGGGGCCGCGCTACAATGACTCGAGCTGGTCGCAATAAGCGCTCATGCACCAAATAGCCTTTTTGCACTACATTCAATACATGATTGGGCAAAACTTCACCAGTTGGATGCATAGCTAATGCCTCATGAAATTTAGGATCAAATACCTCACCTTGTGGATTGAGCTCTTTGATCTCAAATTTTTTCAATGCATTCAATAGCACCTTATGGGTTAGTTCCATACCTTCTAAAATAGCGAGCGCTTGAGGTTCTTGTTCTGCCACCTCCACCGCTAAACCACGTTCTAAGCTATCTACCACGGCCAATAATTCTTCCGCAAATTTTTCAATTGCAAATTTACGTGAACTGGCCAATTCTTGCTGCGAACGTCGTTGAAAATTTTGCAATTCTGCTTCTTTGCGCAGTAATTGTTCCCAATGCTCAGTAGCCTTAGCATTGGCTTGTTCAACCGCCTTTTGTAATTCACTTGAGGTTGCTGCTGGTTGTTCTGCGGTTGTCTCGCTTGGCTCAGTAACACTGGCTGCTGGCTCACTGGGTTCAACAGGGGTTGTTTTTTGTTTACTCATATTCACACCTTCAGTCAATAAATCGTCGATTTGCCCAATACCATTTGATGCGGGACGTCATCTAATCTTTCTACTAATATGGGGATAAAATAAATTAATTCAAGGCAGCGCCTAATAATTTAGCGGTTAAATCAACCAGAGGAATGACTTGTTCATAGCGCATACAAAGCGGGCCTACTATTCCTAACTTACCGCCAAATTGACCGCCAATGGTATAAGGCGCAGAAATAACCGTGGCTTCATTAAAGGCACTGATCCCAGATTCTTCACCAAATTGCATTTGGATCCCTTCATTAGAAGTTTGCGCTAACAGGCCCAATAGGGGCTGTTTACAAAAAACGGCTTCCAATAATAAAGGAAAGCTCGCACTTTGAGTGGTTTTAGGATCGCGAAAGAAATGTTGCTCACCACTGATCCAACAACTGGCGGGATCTTCTGGTTTCTCAACTAACTTTTCTAATACCACCTCTACCAAACTCAATACCCCTTGCAATGAATTGGGTTTGGGTAACTGCATTACAGCTTGATAAACTTCAGTTAAGCTCTGATTTTTACATTGTTGCGTCAGATAATGACTGGCTTGTTGTAACGCGTCAGCCGAATAATATTGGGGAGAGGCAATCAATCGTTGTTGGATCTGATGTTGATTGGCAATTAAAATGGCTAAGATATGAGCTTTACCAACACGGATCAACTCAATTTGTTGTAATATCAATGGATTTTGCGCTGGCAAGGTCACCCATCCCACCAATTGAGTCATTTGGGAAAGTAATTGACAGGCCTCATAAAGCACTGCCTCTAGTGGTTGATACGGGTCAAATTGTAGCGTAATGGCCTCAATTTTTTCCTGAGTCAACGGAGCCATGGTTAAAAGGTTTTCCACAAAAAAGCGTAAGCCTTGTACCGTTGGGGCGCGCCCTGCAGAGACATGCGGCGCTATGATATAGCCAGCTTCTTCTAAATCAACCAATTCCTTACGTATGGTGGCAGCGCTCCAGCGGCCAGCTAAGCGCTGAGCCAAAGTTTTAGAGCCTACAGGTTGCCCCCGTTGGAGATACACCTCCATTAACTGCTTAAAAATAAGCTGACCACGTATGGAAAGGGACATGACAGTTACCTTGTGTTAAATCGTGCTTTATTAGGACTGCAAAGCTAATACCATGCTTTAGTATAATTATGCAGCTTAAGTTTTATAACTTAGTCTGTAAAATGGCGACTTTGAGGTACCCCGTCCCTTTCACTGACTCATCTATCGGTTAGCCCATTAATTTTTTATTCCACTGCCCGTAACTTGTGTCCTTTGCCCTATCATTGTATGGTGAGCCTGAAGAGCCCTTAACTTATAATAAAGAGTAACATGGTATTTAAGCGCATTGGACTGGTCGCAAAAATCAATCATACCCAAATTAGCGCCACTCTAAGCACGTTGATTCACTTTTTAGAAAGTCATGCCTTAGAGATTATTATTGAACAACACAGTGTTTCGCTACTAAAAAAAGTCGCCTGGCCAGTCTTACCTTTAGCGCAGCTGGGCCCAGCCTGTGATTTGGTGATTGTGATTGGGGGCGATGGCACCTTATTAAACGCAGCACGCGCCTTAGTAAAAGCCCAAGTTCCAGTAATTGGCATCAACCGAGGTCGTAAGGGCTTTTTAACTGATATTTCCCCTCAAGTCTTAAAACAAGAATTAACCCCGATTTTAGCTGGTAATTTTTTGGTAGAGCAGCGTTTTTTATTAGCGGCAGAGCTAATACGAGACGAGCAGCCTATTCAATCGGGTAGTGCATTAAATGATGTGGTGCTCTATGCAGGTAATTTAGCGAAAATGATAGAATTTGAAGTATATATTAATCATACTTTTGTCTATCGTTTGCGCTCAGATGGATTGATTACCGCCACCCCCACGGGCTCTACCGCTTATGCCTTATCTGGCGGCGGACCCATTTTGCATCCTTCATTAGAAGCTATGGTACTGGTCCCCATGCATCCCAACACACTAAGCAGTCGTTCTATTGTGGTAGACAGTCAAGCCAATATCGAATTGCGTTTAACCTCAGACAATGTGCTTAGCCCCAAAATCAGTTGTGATGGCCAAATTTATATGGATATGCAAGTAGATGATCGCTTAATGATCCGACGGCATCCCCAAAGACTTAAATTATTGCACCCTAAAAGTTATGATTATTACCATACCCTACGCAGTAAACTTGGCTGGAGTAATTTTAATTAAATTTTATGCTACAACATATACAAATTTCTAATTTAGCAGTCGTTCAACAGCTCAGCTTAACCCTGCCACCTGGCATGACAGTGCTTACTGGTGAAACCGGTGCCGGCAAAAGCATTATCTTGGAAGCACTAAGCTTGGTATTAGGTGAGCGCGCCGATCCCAGTTTAGTGCGCCCAGGATGTGACAAAGCACATATTGCAGTCAGTTTTGATATCAGTCACTTATCCGGGGCCATTTTATGGTTAACTGAATTGGAATTAAATTCTACGGAACAACCGCAAGAATGTATTATTCGGCGCGTTATTTATGCTACTGGGCGCAGCAAAGCCTTTATTAATGGGCAAGTGACCACAACGCAACAATTGCGTCTACTGGGTGAGCATTTATTGCAAATTCATGGTCAACATCAGCACCAAATGTTATTAAAACATTTTGAGCAACGACGTCTATTAGATGCTTTTGGTAATCATCACCCCTGGGTCAATCAAGTCAAAAAAGCTCATAAAGATTGGGCCAAACTTGCCGAGCAAGTGCGTAGTTTAGCTAAAGATTTGGCTGGCGATAACAGCCGCCTCGCTTTATTGCGCTATCAAGTGGAAGAATTAAATGAATTGGCCATCCAAAGCCATGAATTAGGAACCCTGCATGAAGAGCAGCAGCGGCTTGAATTTGCACAACAAGATCTACAACAAGCAGCGGATGCTTTCGCGCAACTTTTTGAGCCCGAAGGTGGCAATGCCTTATTATTAGTACAACAAGCGCAGCAAAATATTACCGCCTTAATTGACCGCTATCCACAACTGGCTAATGCTAAAGAATTGTTATGCAGTGCGCAAATTCAAATTGAAGAAGTACATGCTGATTTGCAGCAATTTATGCAACAGTTAGAATTAGATCCAGACCGCTTGCAACAAGTAGAAAAACGCTTAGAAACTATTTATGATATGGCGCGCAAGCACAAAGTTGCCCCTGAAAATCTGGTACCCCATCACAATGCATTGGTCGAAGAATTGTTATATTTAGACCATGGCCATGAAAATATTGACTTATTAAATGAACATTTACAGCATGCCGAACAAGCGTATCTAACCGTGGCCAGGCAATTGTCTCAACAACGCGCCAATGCGGCCCAAACATTATCCCAAGAAATTACCGCTTGGTTATCGCCACTAGGGATCACCGGCGGGCAATTTCAAATTGAACTTTTAGCCCATGAGGAACGCATCGATCCCAATGGTTTAGAAACCGTGGCTTTTGGGCTACGCACCAATCCTGGCTTACCCATTTTGCCACTCCATAAAGTGGCCTCTGGGGGCGAATTGTCACGGATTAGCTTGGCCATTCAAATGATTACCGCACAATATCTCAATACCCCTACTTTAATTTTTGATGAAGTGGATGTTGGGGTAGGCGGTAAAATTGGCGCGGTTATTGGTCAAGCATTACAACAGTTGGGCACCAGCGCTCAAGTGATGTGTGTCACGCACCTGCCGCAAGTGGCCGCATTTGGCGATCACCATTTACAAGTCAGCAAATTTCAAACTGAAACCAGTACCCATAGTGAAATTCAACCTGTAACTGGGCAAGCACGTATCGAAGAAATTGCTCGCATGCTCGGTGGCTTAACCATAACCTCTCAAGCTAAAGAACATGCAAAGTATTTACTTAGGCAATCAGCGCCAGCACCAGTGACGCCATAACAGCCCGATTTAAGAGTCCGCTAAGTCCTGCTGACAAAGTTGGCAATAGCCATATAAATAAAGGTAATGGTCTGTTAGTAAAAAATTGTGTTTTTGCGCGACACTGGCTTGCCGAGCTTCAATAATGGGATCAAAAAACTCTTCTACCTTACCGCATTTAATACAAACAATATGGTCGTGATGCTCGCCTTCATTGAGTTCAAATACTGCATATCCGGTCTCAAAATAATGGCGTTTTACTAACCCTGCTGCCTCAAATTGGGTTAATACTCGATACACGGTGGCCAAGCCCACATCATCGCCAGATTCAAGCAATAGTTTATAGATCTCTTCAGCGTTAATGTGCCGGTCACGGGTTCGTTCCAAAATATTAAGAATTTTGATCCGAGGCAAGGTAATTTTTAACCCAGCTTTTTTTAATTCGCTATTTTCAACTTTGCGTTCCGGCAGATCTTTTTTGCGTTCAGTCACGTCTTTCTCTTATCTTAGTCATCGAGCTATACACTTGCTGATTGCTACTTGCTATCAATCAAGCGCAATGGTAGCCTTCAGTGAACATTTTAGGCACTATATTAACATTATCGGTTGCTTTTCAACCCAACCACAAGTGAATGGTTCACGTTATGAATAAAATAAAGACCTGGGGTTTTTCCGGCGCAGTGATTTGGTTAGCAGTGACTTTAGCCAGTTGTTCTTCTTTGCCGCGTCCTTACAAACTTGCAATTGAGCAAGGCAATGATATCACACAACAACAGGTGGCCAAACTAAAGCCAGGCATGAATAAGGGCCAAGTAAGTTACTTACTAGGGACTCCATTATTGCAACGCTCAGCGCCCTCACCATGGATTTATCTATATACCTTTCAACCAGGTTATCCAACGCAGCATAAAGTGCCAATGCGCCAACAGTTAAATATCTATTTTAATCAAGATATTGTCTCGCATTTTGAGTGGTCAGAGGTAAAATAAAAGTTTTAAAGATAACTTATTTTTAATAGATTGTCTATTTATCGTAATTTCTTTTTATTATTGGATGCCCTTAATTTACGGGCATCCATTGGGGTAATTTGTAATGGCCGATAGATCTCAATTCTATCTCCAGCATGCACCAAATGGGACAAAGCGCAGGTTTTGCCCCAAATCCCAACTTCTAGTTTTTGTTCACCACCGACCGGATCGCCAGCATCTAATATCCCCGATACTTTAATTGCCTCGGCCACTGTGCTTTTTGCCGGTAACCGCACCACTAGCACCCGCTGCTGAGTGGGTAGCGCATATACCACTTCGACTTCGATTTTGTCTTTATCCATACACTTGTTGTGCTCGCTCAGTAAAGGCACTCACCATTTTATTGGTAATTTGCTGAAACAGTGGGCCCAAAGTGACATTCAGTAATTTTGAAGAAAATTCAAACTCTAACTTAAAGGATATCTGACAGCCCCCAACTTCGCTTACTGGTTCAAAATCCCAACCGCCTTGCAGGTGGTTAAACGGCCCTTCAATTAAATCCATCGCAACCCGCCGGTTTTTTTGTAACCGGTTTAAAGTGGTAAAGGATTTATGGATCCCGCCTTTGGCAATATGAATTTTGGCCATAATCTCATCTTCTTTGGCATATAAGACTTCCGTTAGCCGACACCAAGGTAGAAATTGAGGATATTTTTCTACATCGTTGACCAAATTGTACATTTGTTCAGGGGTATAAGGTACCCAAGCTTCGCGGACCAATTGTGACATAGCTTTAATAATAGCGCACTCCAAAGGCTCAACCCTAGTCAAAATACGCTATTATACGGTTGAGTCTTTCTTTTTTATAGTCACTATGTTTATAATCAGCCAATCATGAGTAAAAAAACCACCCCAAAAAACCAGCCGCCTCGGGCAATGATTGCGCAAAACCGCAAAGCGCGACATGAATATAGCTTGGAAACTGTATTAAATGCCGGCTTGGTCCTAGAAGGTTGGGAAGTTAAAAGCCTACGTGCCGGAAAAGCCAATATTTCCGATGGCTATGTGATTATCAAAGGGGGCGAGGCCTGGCTTTTAGGCTCACATATTACCCCCCTATTGTCAGCTTCCACCCATATTCAAGCCGATCCATTTCGAACCCGGAAGTTATTGTTAAAAAAACGTGAAATTGCTTCATTAAGTGGGGCCATTGAGCGCAAAGGCTATACTGTGGTGCCATTGGCAATGATTTGGCGCAACAGTCATGTTAAGCTAGATATTGCGATGGCCAAAGGTAAAAAGCTTTATGATAAGCGTCAAACGCTAAAAGACCGAGACTGGCAACGCAATCAGCAACGTGCGCTGAAATATCGCGAATAGGCCATAAAATAGCAGCTTGCGCGTTGTCAAATTATCAATTATTATGTTAACTTAATCATCATTGGGGGCGACCAGGCTTTGACGGGAGTCGCGAGGTTTAAGATGCATGTCGAGTACGCAGTTATCTCGTAAATACTTACTGCAAACGTTATAGTTGCAAATGACAGCAACTTTGAACCAACTGCGCTAGCAGCGTAAGTGGGTTCCCTTCTCCCAGGCGTGCTTGTGCGCGTGGATCGAGGGGGTCATCTTCACAAGACCGCAGACAGTGTTGCCCAAGCGCTCGTCTGTTAAAACTAACTGGGCTCGCTGCTTATTCCTGTCAGGTAGGATCATAAGCGGCTAAAACAAGAACCTGACTAAACATGTAGACCCTTAAGTTGAGTGCTTCCGGACGCGGGTTCGATTCCCGCCGCCTCCACCAAATTCAATTCCAATACCATCCCATACCCTCTTAAAGTCCTTGATTCACAAGGACTTTGGTTTAATTACAGATTTGGATCTACTAACATCCGCCTCATTTGGGGGGCAACTTTGTAAGGCATATCGTAGTTGTCCAATGCCACTTAGGTATTGCAATCAAAAAATTAAAACCACAAGATAAGATCTATAAAGCCTACAACGTTAACCTATATACATTGAGGTACCCTTCTGGCGGAAAATACTAAAGAAGTTGTCATTTGGACCCCTGAAGTCAAATTCGCTGATACAAGGCGCAAACGTAACAAGGCAAAGGCTTTTCTACTCGACGATATTGATACACCAAGCCTACATAGAAAAGAGCGCAAGCTTGCCAGACAAATGGGACCAAAAATAGCTTTGAATTGCTGACCCTTGAATGGCATGCAAAAAATATTAATGTCTGAACTCAAGATCATGGCAAGCGGATCTTAACCCACCTGTAAAAGGATATCTTCCCATGGCTGGATAAGCGTCCCATTGCTGACATTAAGACTCAGGAGTTACTCAGCGTTAGAGTATAGAAAGTCGTCTGGGCACTATGATATCCAAGGTGACGGCTTCTCGCTATTTTTTCAAATACTGGGTGGACTGAACTATACCAGTTCCCCAAGTAATTCCAAACCACTTGAAGTTTTAGGGCCTAGCATTTTTTTGACAATAGTGGGTTTCTTCACCTTTAACCAACACCAGAATGTACAGTGATCTCGGGCAAATGTTATTATGACTTTATAAAGTATAAGATAAAGAGTGAAATTAAATGCTGATTTTTGTCACTGTAAAGATTGCAAAGAATTGGGGTTACACCCTGCAAGGGAAACGCGCAAAAAAAGTATATTAATTACTACATCTGATTTTACCAACGAAGCACATCAGTTTGTCAAAAACATTGATGCCAGCATTGTTTTAATTTCTGGTCAGCAGCTAATGGAATTGATGTGAGAACATAATATTGGACTGAGCACCACCGCCACCTATGAAATCGAACAATTAGACCTCAACTCTTTTGATGAGTAAGCGGCTTATGAAATATGTGCCAGCCTAGTCCAAAGGAGCATCCTAGAGTTTATTTGATGGTGTTTGATTTAAGTTGCTGAATATTTTGAGTAATTACACTTTTTTAAAACTGCAAAAAACGCCCCCAAGACCCTCACTGGAGGCCAATCTAGGAGCTTAATTAAAAATCGAATTTAAAATTATAAAAAATACAATATTTACACAAAAACCTAGACATGGGACAACATAATAACCTATAATCAACACAACATAATAACCTAGAATTAACACAGCCTATGTCAACACTATCTGAAAAATTAGCCCACTCGTTAGAGGTCCTAAAAACACTCCAAGATAATGGTATTGTGGCTATTAGGTCGAAAGATTTGACGCGAGCCGATAGAGAGCGCTTAACTAGGAACGGATTTATCCAAGAAGTGATAAAAGGCTGGTATATCCCCTCACGCCCGGATGAAGCAACAGGTGAGAGTACTGCCTGGTATGCTTCGTATTGGGATTTTAGTGCATCTTACTTAAGCCAGAGGTTTAGTCATGAATGGTGCTTATCACCTGAACAATCCTTACTCTTGCACGTAGGTAATTGGACAGTGCCAAAACAGCTTTTGGTGCATGCCTCTAAAGGAGACAATAAAATAACCTCTTTGCCATTTGAAACTTCATTTTTTAACGTAAGATATAAGCTACCAAAGAAATCTGAAATCATTGAAAAGAAAGGCTTAAAAATCTATTCGCTTCCTTCTGCACTTATAAAGTGTCCACACCAATTTTTCAAACAGAACCCTACGGATGCAAGGGCTGTTATTTCTATGATTTCAGATGCATCACAAGTCTTATCTGTGTTACTAGAAGGCGGGCATAGCATGGTTGCGGGGCGTTTAGCAGGCGCTTTTAGAAATATTGGCCGGGATAGCATAGCTGATAATATCGTGAAGACCATGAAAGCAGCTGAATATGATGTAAGAGAGAATGACCCTTTTAAAAGTCCTTCACCTATATTAATTTCCCAACGATCTGAATCACCTTATGTGAATAGAATGAGAATATCATGGCATGAAATGCGTGAAGAAGTGCTAAGAAATTTTCCTCAACTACCATCTCGTCAAATTAACTTAGAAGATTATCTTTCTCGTGTGGAAGAAAAATATATTCAAGATGCTTATCACTCTTTATCAATAGAGGGATATCGTGTCAATGTAGAACTTATTGAAAAAGTACGCACTGGAGATTGGGATCCCGACTTAAATAAAAATGATAAGAAAGAAAAAAATGCATTGGCTGCACGTGGTTATTGGCTCGCATTTCAAGCAGTCAAACAAAGTATTAAAACAATTATTCAAGGAAAAAACGCTGGGGAAGTTGTAAAATCTGATCATAGTGATTGGTATCGTAACCTATTTAGCCCTAGTGTAATTTCAGGCATTCTAGAGCAGAAAGATTTGGCAGGATATCGAAGCAATCAAGTTTATATTCGTCGATCTCACCATGTCCCCCCCAATGTGGAAGCTGTTCGCGATTTAATGCCTGCTTTATTTGATTTATTAAAAGAAGAGCAAGAGGCTTCTGTCAGGATTGTACTCGGCCATTTCTTTTTTGTTTACATCCATCCTTATCTGGATGGTAACGGACGCTTAGGTCGTTTTTTGATGAATGCGATGTGTGCTTCTGGGGGGTATTCTTGGACTATCATACCCGTCGAGCAACGCGATGCGTATATGAAAGCCCTAGAAGAAGCAAGCGTCAGGCAAAATATCAAACCATTTTGTTTGTTTTTAAGTAAATTAATAGAGATTTAATCGCTACTTAATAATCTAGGGGCCAATCTGGGGGCTTAAAGAAAAACGAGATTAAAAATAGTCAATAAAATCAAAAATATAAACGCCCTATGCAACTCCCACCCGCAAATCGAACATACTGAATTCCCCTCTAATCCATGGTAAACGAGTTTCTCCTGAGGCAACGGTACCATTTTGCCACAATCGCATTACCGTCCTACCCTATTTAGAATAGTGGATGAAAGCTACCGCAGTGGACGCAGTACTGCTGAAGTTGCACGTATTAATAAAGTTGGCTTGAGCTGATTAATTAAATGGCGAAAACAATATTTTCAAGGTGGTTCTGTGAGTGTTAAATCCGATGATGAAGTTATTTCAAGCAAAGAATATCTTAAGCTTAAAAAAACAATGTCATCACCTTGAAGCAGTATTAGGTAGAAAAGCGGCTTAAAACGAAGTCTTAAAGGAAGTTGTAGTCCTTACGCGTGAAAAAAACTGATCTCGGAGTCTGCCTGGCTAAACGTAAAAAATTTAGTCGAAGATTAGTTGGTCATGCTCTGTCTATATTCCAGCGCTAACTTAAATCGCAGATTATCACAGGACTTTAAAATGAATAAGCAACCAACCAGTCTGAAGCTGTCAGACCATGAGGTTTTGGTGTTAATTAAAAGTATCATCACCGAAAGATCCACTTACGGTTATCGAAGGGTTTGCAGCTTATTAAATTATAGCATTGGCTAAAAATACAGAATAAATCAAAAACGGTCATACCGGATTATGCAGGAAAATAGCTTCCTTCACTTACCATTTGGCAAGTAACCTATTCGGGTTCATGAGGGTAAGATAGTCACCTTGTATAGCAATCTTCGATGGTTCAGATACTTTCACTATCGTCTGTGACAATGGTGATAGAATAAGTCGCCTTTGCCCTTGATGGTTGTGACGGTGAAGCCATGGGCTATGTTGCTACGTCTCAGGGCAAGATAGACAGTGAGATGGTTTGTGATTTAATAGCAAATTGTGTCGTTTACCGGTTTGGTGACACTTTCCAGTTATCAAGGAATATCCAGTGGCTAACTGATAACGGGCCCGGTTATACCGCAAGAAAAGCCATCAACTTTGCTTGTAATCTCGGTTTTCAAATCTGTACCACACGTCCCTGATCTGATCCCGAAAATCAGGACAGCTAATTTGCTATGCAGTTAGCGCCATATTCTCAAATTCCTGGGGTGATGTATAGCCCAGGGTGGTGTAACGAGTATATGCTCTATTTTTCCCTTTAAACATAAGGTTGCAAAAAAAATCTGTCTGTTATAGGATTTAAAGCCTTCGCAAGAAATACTGCTGCTGAATTCTTGCTCAAAAGATGGTTCAACCATCAATGGATAACTTTGAGCGAAAAAAGGCAGATCATGTCTATTATATCCTTTAAACGATTAAGCAAATCCTTACTGAAGCTTGGTATAAAAATTTCTCAAGCCAATGGGGTTTACCAAATATCAGCACCCCATTCAGATGAGCCTTTGGCTGAAATTTTGCTACCAGAGAACATGCCCCTTGAAAAAAAAGCAATACAACAGCTGTGCTCTTTTGCAACAGTCACTCATCCTGATGGAGGTATGGTCAAAAGAGCACTAGCAACGCCCGACTTTCACTCTGGCTCAATTGTGCCTGTAGGCGCTGTAGTAGCAACAACATCCGATATGGTAATTCCCCAAGCCATTGGGACAGACATCCATTGTGGTATGCGTTTGCATATCATTGACGTTGACTACGATTATTTTATGGCGCAAAAAGAAAAATTTATCAATTTACTCAAAGGCGATCTGCTGCTAGGCACAAGAAATATACCTACGCAGATTGGTATTTTTAAAGCCCTCTTCGATGGCGGCATTCATGCCTGTCTTGAGGAATACGAGAAAAATCCTTTAGCCCAAATGTCAAAAGCAAGCTTTACACAATTAAAAGAAGAAGCTTTTAAAATTTTTGAATGCAATGACGAAATCGGCGACTCTAAATTTGCACCTGATTATCTAACCCTAAATAAAAGAGATGTCATTCGCGACAGCTATTTAGCGACACTGGGGGGAGGCAATCATTTTTTGGAAATCCAAAGAGTTGAGCAAGTTTTTGACAAAAAAATGGCCTTTGATTTAGGGGTTCATAAAAATAAGTTAGCTTTTATGATCCATACAGGCTCAAGAGGGTTGGGCCAGCATATCGGTGGAACATGGATTTCTAAAGCCAAAAATCTTTGGCCTAAAGGGCTTAAGCATCCTGAAAGTGGTATTTATCCGCTTCACGGTGAATTTGCTCATCAGTACTTGAAAGCACTGAATACGGCTTCTAATTATGCCAAATTGAATCGCTTAATGATTGCTGAAATCACTAGGCTAAGACTTCGAGAGGTATTTGGAAGCAGCGTGGAGGCTCCTCTCATCCATGACGCCCCTCATAATATTATTTTCAATGAAAATAATTGCTTTGTGCACAGAAAGGGAGCAACACCAGCCTTTTTGAATCAACCCGTGTTGATTCCGGGCTCCATGGGAGCGTTATCCTACCTTATGAAAGGCTTAGGTAATGAGTCTTTTCTCAATTCAGCTTCCCATGGAGCTGGTCGACTTATGTCTCGTTTTGACATCAGCCGAAAATATAAATCTGGTATTGATGTTGGATTGAGTTGTGTTGAGTGCATTACACTCAAAGAGGAAAGAAAAATTGAAGAGGCCCCCCTTGCTTATAAGGATATCAACGAAGTGATAGGCATACAGCAAAATCATGGTATTGTTTCACCAGTGGCCAGTTTTAAACCAATACTAACATTTAAGGGATGAACGACTATCTAAAGATAAGTTGTATTCTTTGTATTGCAAGAGCTTCTCCCTTTATTAAAAGGGAGAAGCCTTAACTAGACACCCATTTTAAATGGTTACTAAAGCTATTCAAAATCTTTCACGATATTAATGGAGTCTATAACAGTCGCCATTGAAGTTGCGAAGTTCTATTATTTATGATCAAACAGTAGCATGAAAATAAGGCTTACCAAAGATCTGATAAAAGAGTTCCTGCTCGTTAAATCAAGGCACTATAGTAAAAGATTAGGGGGATAAGTTATGAAAAAACATGAGCCAATTTTAAAAACAAATTGGGAACGTTATCATGCCCATTTTACAATTGACCAAATAACCCTAAAAAGGCTTTTACAACCTTACTCAACCAGTAAGGTAACTAATATGATGCTACTTTCTGAAGGATGTGGCAATTCGAATTACAAAGTGGAGTTCATAACAGGACAGCCAGTGGTATTAAGAATATATTTACGTGAAAAAAGTTCTTTATCACGTGAAATAGCTTTACATAAGCTACTGGCTAATCAACTCCCGGTACCAGAAATATTTTATAGTGATGATAACTGTACCGTGATTGATCACCCCTATGCAATCATGCAGTTTGTTGATGGGGAATTAATGAGAAATATTATTTTATCCAAAGACGAACCATCTATTAAAGAATGTTCCTTTTCAGCTGGAATTTATCTCAACAATTTGAGAAACATAAAACATTCACATGGCGGTTTTTTTCAAGACAGAAACTTAACCGTTCGTTCATTTAATCATGACGAAGAATACTTGCCATATGCATATTCTTGCCTGGATAACAAAAATGTTATTGAAAGCTTGGGAGCGCAGCGGGTAGATCACTTACGTTTTTTCCTTGAGGAAAGCAAACATTTTCTTCCAAATACTTCTGAGGCTAACCTTACACATGCTGATTATGATCCAACAAATATGTTAGTGAAAAAAACTGGTGGGTACTACCAGGTGGCAGCCATATTGGATTGGGAGTTTGCTTATTTTGGATCTTATTTGATGGATATAGGTATTTTTCTTCGTTACAGCCATAAATTACCAAAAATTCATGAAAAAAATTTTATTGAGGGCATTGTTTCTAAAGACAATCCTTTGCCCGAGAATTGGAAAAAATCAGCAAAGTTATTAGATATTATCTGCCTGTTAAGCTTGCTTTGTTGCAATTCTAAAAAAAGTCGACCTAATTTAAGTGCTGACGTTACCTTGCTGATCCAAAATACGCTGGATAATTGGCATTTGTATTAAGTCAAAAAGATTACATGCTTTATTAAACTACAATACGCTGTTTTAACATAAAGCACTTTTTTATGAGAAGGTGGCTTAGGATCTCCCCTGTTTTACTTGACCACTACAGTCTATAAACATATCTTAAGTACGCGATCATTTCAAAAGATCGCCAGACACAGAATTCCTTACACTACCTAAATAAAATTAAGGGCTAAGTCGAATCAGGTTAACATGGGCTAACTCTGCCATTTCTTTTATAGCAATATTATATAAAAATTGCTCTTTATCATAAGAGGTACTTTGCTGTTGATACATAGATTTTTGCTCAACGCTCAACCCGTTACGTTTAGCTTCTTGAGCTAAACTTCTTATCGCCCTTCTATTATAGCCTTGGTTAGTTTTTTCATATAGCAAACTACGTAAACTATGCGATCTTCTGCTACGTGATTCACTAATCAATTTTTTAGTATCAATATGGTCATTTTTTTGTTGTAACCAATCTTTAATTCCATTAGCTATTTTTTTTATTTCTGCAGAGCTATCAACAGAATTAATCATGGGATCTAACCCAAAATTGAGCAACTGTTTAACCAACTTTTCTATACTTTCATGATAATCAAGATTAATTGGATCTTTATCTGGATCAACTGTTTTATATTTTTTATAAAGTATAAAACCTGCTGAGGCTCCGACAATACTCAAGCCTAATGCCATTTTTTCTTTATCTGATAACTCAATTTCAGCTATTGATTGATTAATATAGTAATGCCATTGCTTAGCCATAGTGCGCAAAGATTGAGCCGTTTCAAGTGAATCATTTTGAGCAATATTACTTACTTTAGTAGAGTGTACTTTCATTAAGTGATTCGTAACATCATATGCCCAGCCAGCAAGCTTATCTAGCAAATCACTACTTTGCGCTTCGCCTACAAGAGAACTAATAAAATTAAATCCAGGCCACATAATTCTTATTTCCAAAAATTTTTAAAAAGCCGATATAATTTTATCGGCTTTTTATGGTTAATATAAATAATATTATGAAAAATTAACCAGTAGCTCTTAAGTTACGGTTAGCTTGAGTTGCTGCGTTTAAATTTTTAGCTGCTTCGGTTATGTTTTTCTTTACCATTAAAGCTAAAAACTTTTCGGCGGCTTTTGCACCACTATTATTTTTTGTGTCTGAATATATTGTTTTTTGTCCTTCTGTCAATCCTATGTCTTTAACTTTTGATGCTAAACTTTTAATAAAGTTTTGCTTACTCTCTAAACCATCAATTTCTTTTAGTAAAGGAAGCAAATTTTTTCTTCTTTCTTGCTTCTTTAATATTCTGCTCTTTTGCATCCTATCAGGATTAGCTAAATTTATTTCCAACTTGCTTGCTTTTTCATTTTCGATTGATTCAATTTTTACTTCTCTACTGTACTTTTCAAGTACTTTTTCTAATATTTCATTAAATAACTTGTCAACTGGATCTTGAGGCGCTTTAGCGTTACCATAGTTTTTATAAAGATTATACCCCCCTAAAAGGGCTAGACCAGTAACTGCAATAGCACCTGCAGTAGACGAATCCAGTTCATTGAATTGCTCTTTAATATTGTCACAAGCGTTCTTAGCCACATTGTTAAATTGTCCAAAATAATCAGCATCACCAAATATATTGCAAATTTGATTATAATTTTCTTTAACAGTATCCCCAACATAACTTAAAGGCTCATAAGCTGTATTCCCAATATGATTTAAAGAATCACGAGCTGTATTCCCAACATAACTTAAAGCCTCACGAGATGTATCTGCAAAATTATTATTTTTTTCTACATTAAGAGGATCTATAAAACTTTTACGAAAAAATTCACCGAACATAAAATCATCTCCAAAAATTTATTAAATAAAACAACAGACATCATTATGCTTTATAAGAAAAACAAATCAATAAACTTAGGATAAAAGGTATTGATAAATAGACAACATGTCAGCTAATAGAAAAACTTTACAATTAAAGATATAAAATAATTATTTAGCACCTTTCAAAACCATTAATCAATTTATAAAATCAGCTTAATTAACTCAATAAAAAGATCTGGATCTTATATAAAATCTCCTGGTTAAATAAGCATTGAACTATAGTACAATTGATTTTCTTAACTAAAAAAGGTTAAATAGTTATAAGATTTACATTTAATAACTAGCTGTAAAGGGTTAACTGCATGAAACACAAGCTTATAAAATTTATTAAATTTAACTGGGTAACCTTAATATACTCATCAGGCAATGCTATTAAAAGAAAAATAACTAAATTATTCAGTAACTTTTTCCGTGCTAATAAAAATATATCTATGCCTAGTATCAAGCAGCAATACTTAACTTTCGATGATTTATGCTTAACGGAAGTTTTTGAAAAGCGTGATACTAAACAATTAAACTCAAGATTAGATTTTTCTCATAAAATTATCGCTACCGATATCAATTTAGAAAAAAATAACCAAAATTGTTTATTAGAGGTAGCAATTGTTCCTATTGATGAGGTTACCACTTCTGCTCAAAGCTCTCATCATTTAGAAAGTTCAACGCACCTTAACCAACGTATTACTCACTTTGCACCTAGTCATCGTTTACATTAACTCTTTTATTTAATCTAGCCCAGCAAAGTAATTTAGGCTAAACAACCTAAGTCACTTTACTGGGCATCTAGTTGTTACCTCTATTTTATTAAAGAATTTATTGTAACTCATCTCAAAAACGTCTTAATAATATTTTAATGGATGCAACCTAAATAAATTCTTTGAAATTTTTAACATGTCTTTTATATTTAACTACAACCTTTCTAAAATTCGATTAGCTTATATTTTAGGTGTAATACCATTTTTTATGTGGCACAATCATAGAGATGCCGTATTTTTCAGATAAAAAATTACCAGTTTATCGCTATCATATGCACTATCGCTGATTATCTTAAGGATTTGATTTAACTGTTGTTGGTTGGCGCTACAAGCCTAATTTTATGAGATTGAGCACTTTTGTGCATAAGGCAATAAGCAAACCATAAGTAACTGCCATTGCCATGATGTTAGAGCCTCTTTTTTGCAGAAGAAAAATTGCCGTCAATAAAGAGTCCCTTTGAATCTATCTTTTTACGCTCTATTAAATCAACGGCTAATGCTGGTAAAATCTGCTCCATTACATTAGCCTTTAACCACTGCTGATAGCACCAATAACAGGTTTGATAAAAGAGATAGCGTCTAAGAAGCTTTTTAAAGTGCTCTGGTTCTTAAAATCCACAAAATACCCATAAGAACCTAATGCCGTTCAGTTAAGCTGGCGGGAATTTTTTATGGGATATCGATTTTTATTAACTTTAAGCACTTGTGGATACGATTTTCTAGGTCTTTTATCAGGTAAAATATAATATTTTGTTTCACTATATAGGTTTACCAAAACCTTTGGCCAATTACCAGGAGAGCCAGTTGCACTTAAAATAAGTCCCATCTGTATGTTTAAAAGCACCAAAGAAAAACTTATCTTGTTGGCAATAACTTTGGCATGCTTTGCCATTTAACTCATCTGCCAACGTACCAGGTGATAAGCAATCAAAACGCCCCATAACTCTTGAATGACTTTATCTAGACACTTGCTTTTTAATATAGACTTACTTTTCATTAGTTTTTGTTGGATTTCTCTAAAACCCAGCTCAATTTCCCATCGTTGAGAGTATAAAGATACAATATGATTAGCTGGGTATTTAAAAAATCCTTTAGGGAGGTTAAAAACCGCCTTTCTTTACCAAATTTTCTTGGTAATCATGCGGACTTGCCATGTTTTTAGAAGGCCTGTATTTTTCTTTGCTGGGATTAGCCAGTGTCTATTCGCACTATTATTGCTTAAAGACTCTAAATATATCTGTCAAATAAAAACCTTTATCAAAAATAGTGAGCGAGGCATTTGGGATTGATTTGAGTAAATCTCTTGCATAAATCATCTCATTAACCCCCTATGTCAGACTAGTTGTCCAAGCGCTCTCTTGCTTGAACAAATGCACTAGGTGCTAGCAGCTGTGATTTTTTATCAGGAAATATAATATTGAGATATTTTGCAACTTTAGAGACTGCTTTATTACAAAATAATCTTAAGGCAATCACTAACCAAATTACTTGTTCGGCAGGAAGTTTCCTCTGTCGTATGGAGGCCTTACCCGTTGCGTGGAGGCATTTCTCTATTATTGAAGGCTCAATATATTTAGAAAAGTTATCAAGCTGAGCTGTGGGGTAATCTTCTAATTTCGATAAAGCGTATTTTAGGTTCATAAAAAATAGAGCGTATTAAAAATACGCTCTATTTTGTTCCCTATTTGCCTGATTTTAAAGTATTACTTATCTGATCAGCATGACCCATAAGAACCTCTTTATTTGCTCAAGCAATACATCCTTTTCCATCTGGGCGTTGGTTCATTTTAGGTAAATGAGGTTCCAATCATCAGCCATTGTTATTTTGTAAGTTACGTTTAAAAAACTCAGCGCCTGTAAAAAAATATTAAGGTCTATGATGGCTGAGCCCTATTTTATGTTCGTCAAGGTTAAAATCGGAACATAATTGATTAAAATGGGCTTTTTGTTCATTAGTTTTTAACTGACCATCGGTAGGCAAATTTAATTTTTCTAGCATTTTATTTTCAGCTTGCGCTTTATAATTTGGACTTTTAAATGCACTTCTAAAATCAGGCGGAATATTTCCTTCTCCTTGTAATGTAATTGGTTCTCTACCATATCTTTGGATAAATTCTGATTTAAATATATGTTTGGGAAATTTTTCTACTTGATCTAAAGGCTCTACTGTAGCGTGCGCTTGAGGTAACTGTACTTGTTCTTCTTGTGATGCCACTAAGGGTTCTTGTAAAGGCGCATCCGTTGCTGTGGCAAGCATTGCTGGCTTATTAGCTTGATTAAATTTTAAATATAACCAAGGACTAATGGCGGTAACCGCAACACTGGTATAAATAGCAGATTGTGGAAGCCCTGTTTGTTGCGAGATATCTCCAGTAAAACTATGTAACCGGTCGATTATTTCTCCACTACCGATACAAGGATTTTGTAAAGAATTTGGCATATTCTCTTGGCACCAATGCGTTGCTGGGCTTGCCGGGCTAAACCATCCCATTAACCAATTAGGCAAGATTTGCTGTAATCCATTAATAATTGCATTAAATATACTGCTCATTTGTTAACCTCTATGCATTGAAACCATGACTTAATTCATACAGTATAAACAGCAAAAAAGTTAAAACAATAACTTTTATTAGTTTACTTGCTTAAAGGTGGTTTTTTTATGCTAAGTGGTAGAAACTAAGGTTGGCTATCTAGGCAGTGCCACTTAAAGTATGAACTTATACCACAACACTACCCAAGTATTTTTTAGCAATTTAATCAACTTCTATATTATGCTGAGTTGGCACAATACTGGGCTTACTGGGAATACGTCCATATTGATCATCAAAACGAATAATGTCGTCTTCCCCTAGATAACTGCCAGATTGAACTTCAATCATCTCTAGTGGGATCTTACCCACATTTTCTAAACGATGTTTACTGCCAATAGGGATATAAGTGGATTGATTTTCCGAAAGCATAAATATTTCTTGATCACGGGTTACTCGTGCCGTACCACACACTACAACCCAATGTTCGCAACGATGATGATGTAGTTGTAAGGATAAACTCGCCCCCACTGCAACAGTAATGCGTTTAACTTGAAAGCGCTTGCCCTCATCAATTAGTTCATAACTGCCCCAAGGTCGATGTACACGTGGTGAGGCTTGTAATAAATGTTTATCTGATCCTTGCAGCTCAGTGATCACCTGCTTAATAGTTTGACTGTGGTCTTTATGAAGTACCAAGATGGCATCACTGGTTTCTACAATTACCAAATCTTTAACCCCTACCGCTGCCACTAAGCGTTTATTGGCATGGATATAACAATTATGGGTAGCTTGAACCAATACTTTTCCTACCAAGGAATTATCATAATGGTCTTTTTTTAAAGCGCTGCCTAATGCGGCCCAAGAACCAATATCATTCCAATCACTGTCTAACTTAAAAGTGGCAGCTAATTGAGTTTTTTCCATAATACTGTAGTCAATTGAATCAGCTGGGCAACTATTAAAAATCGTGGCATCAGGTCGTATAAAGTCCACATCTTGCTGAGCATTTTGGTAAGCTGACTGAGTCGTCTTATAAATTTTGGGCGAAAATTTTTGTAATTCCACCAGAAAGCGTTGAGCTTTTACCAAAAAGATACCACTGTTCCATAAATAATTAGGTTGTTGATAAATAGCTTGCGCAGTGACGAGATCGGGTTTTTCTATAAACTGCTTTACCGCAAAACCAGAACTTGGTAATAATGCATCGCCTTTTTCTATATAGCCATAGCCTGTTTCAGCTCGAGTTGGTTGCACCCCAAATGCCACCAAATAATTTTGCTGCGCCATACTTATGGCTTGTTCGACACTGTTAACAAAAGCGTTAACATCGCAAATTAAATGATCCGCAGGTAAAATCAGCAATAATGTATTTGGATCTGCAATTACCCCGGCATGTAACGCTGCCAGTGCTGCAGCAGGCGCAGTATTGTTAGCCATAGGCTCTAAGATAATACTGGCGGGTAATAAATTTAATTGTCCCAGTTGCTCGGCCACAATAAATCGGTGCTGCTCATGGGTAATAATAATAGGGGATAAGATCCCTGGGATCTTTTGCACTCGTTGCAGCGCTTTTTGAAATAAACTTTCTTGGTCGATTAATGGGATAAATTGCTTAGGATGATTTTGCCTAGATAATGGCCATAATCGTGTACCCGCTCCACCTGCCAAGATTACAGGAATTATCACACTCTGTTCTCCCTAATTTTGCCCCATTACCTTAAAATACCCCATACCATCTCTTTGCTTATATATTAAAAGAGGTTAATAGCAAAGCTTGCAATAAGCCCATATCACCTCTTGCTTTATAGCTGAACCATCATTTACATGTTTTCTGTCTGGTATGCCTAGCATTGTCGCATTTTGCTCTTTATAATCCCACTGATATCCTACTAAATATTTTAGAAACTTAGGTAAATAAAAATGCGTCAAATTCCATATATTGGGGTGACAGCCATAATCTTTCCCAGGTAGAATATGACAAGCTTAATAATAGTTATTAAACTTACATTTTTATAACAATCATATACAAGGATGCCCTATTTTTTATTTATATTTTACCCAACGCCTTGAAAAATGGCTACTACCCCTAAATAAGCCTCATGGATAGGTGGGCACCTCATATGAAGTATGCTAATCAATTTCAGTTATTGCGCGAAAAAAGATTTGGGCCTTATTTTCTCACCCAATTTTTAGGCGCATTTAATGACAATGTCTATAAAATCGCAGTAATGAGTTTGATAGCTTTCACTTTAGCAAATCAAGACCCTGCGCAAGCAGATTTATTAGTAAACCTTTGTTCTACTTTATTTATTTTACCTTTCTTTTTATTTTCCGCCACTGCAGGTGAACTTGCAGATTACTATGAAAAAGCCAAATTAGTTCGTTATATAAAGCTTTCTGAATTAATCATTATGTCCTTAGTGGGTTTAGCCTTTTATTTTGAAAGCCTTTATTTTTTAATCGCTATTTTATTTCTCACTGGAACCCAATCAGCTTTCTTTGGCCCTATTAAATATAGCATTTTACCTCAGTATTTAAAGGAAAATGAATTAGTGGGAGGTAATGGGTTGGTCGAAATGGGCACTTTTATTGCCATTTTATTAGGGAGCATTGCTGGAGGCATTTTAATTAATCTAGATAATCACCCCTATATTGCAGTATCTAGTTTGACCTTTATTATTGCGTTAATTGGTTATGCAACCAGTCGTATGATCCCCACCAAGAAAAAAGTCAGCTTACCCAAAAACCAACCTAATTTTAATGCCATCACTCAAACTTTATTAGCCTTTAAAATTGTACGTAAGAAAAAATCGCTATATTATGCCATTTTAGGGATTTCTTGGTTTTGGTTTTATGGCACTGCTTTTTTGACTCAGCTGCCAAACTTTAATTATCGCTATTTAGGTGGCGAAGAACATGGCATGACTTTATGTTTGACGGCCTTTTCCCTGGGGATTGCTATAGGCTCTTTATTGTGTGAGCGCTTATCTTCACGCAAAATTGAAATTGGCTTAGTGCCTTTAGGTGCATTGGGGTTAACCTTATTTGCCATTGATCTCAGTTTTATCAGTGGCCCCATTCAATTGCATTATCCCAATTTTCAAGGATTTATTTTACTGTTTCCATGGCGTTTAACCATAGATTTATTCTTAATGGGCACTTTTGGTGGCTTTTATATTGTGCCACTGTATGTCCTACTGCAAGCAGAAAGCAAACCCCAACAACGTTCACGAGTCATTGCAGCTAATAATATTTTAAATGCCTTATTTATGGCCATTGCAGCCGGTTCGGCTATCTTATTATTTCAACTGGGCATGACCATTGCCCAATACTTTTTAGTAGTAGCCCTAATTAACATGGCAGTAACTCTGTATATTTTTAAGCTAGCACCAGAATTTATGATGCGCTTTTTAGTATGGTTATTGATCAGATGTTGTTACCGCCTAAAAACTAAGAGCTTAAAAAATATTCCCACTCAAGGTGCGGCCGTCATTACCTGTAATCATTTAAGTTATGTCGATCCGTTGGTGATTATGGCTGCGGTAAAACGACCGGTGCGCTTTGTGATGGATTATAATATTTATCACACCCCAATTTTACATTTTATTTTTAAAACCGCTAAATGTATCCCCATCGCTGGAGGCAATGAATCCCCGCAGATAAAAGAACAGGCTTTTAGAGAAATTGCCAAAGCCTTGAAAAAAGGAGAACTCATTGGTATTTTTCCGGAAGGTGGGCTAACGCGAACGGGGCAATTACAACCTTTTCAACGTGGGATTTCTCGAATTATTCAACGTACTCCAGTCACTGTAGTCCCTTTAGCGCTTAGTGGTTTATGGGGCACTTATTTTAGTCATCGTCATGGTAAAGCACTAAAACATCTGCCTAGATTATTGCCATGGCGTAAAATTCGTTTAAAAGCAGGGGCGCCGATTCAACCTGAAGCCTTTAATCGTAAAGACTTAGCGCAAATGACTCAAGATATTTTAGATAATATAGTAGAACAAGAAAAAACTTAAACATTCCACGCAATGGCTTGTGGGCGTCCATGTTGATTAATGGCCACAAAGGTAAATAAACTTTCTGCCACTTGGTCAATACTGTCATCATCATGACGTTGTACCCAAACTTCAATTTCAATGCCTACTGAAGTTCTACCACGTTTGACTACATTGGCATAGCAACTAACCACATCTCCAATATAAACTGGTTTAATAAACCGCAATCGGTCAATGGCAACGGTTGTCATACGTAACAAAGAACAACGATGGGCCATAATAGCCCCCCCCAAATCCATTTGTGAAACTAACCAACCTCCAAACATATCACCATAACGATTGGCATCTGCTGGCATTGCCAGGGTTTTAATGACCAGATTTCCTGGTGGAGTAACTGTATTTTCAACCATAAATGGCTCCTTTTATACCGCCAATTTCCATTGATAGCATAAAGTATAGTCACGATATGTTGCGCAACACAATAAAAATGACTTAATAAAGTTAAAATTTTAGCTTAAGCCAACTTTTCTAATCCAGTGCTAAAAATTCAATAATTGATAGGATGAAACCAGTAATAAATTATTTACTGGGTCCCAAATAATCTATCTCCTGCATCCCCCATACCGGGTCGAATATAGCCTTGTGCATCAAGCGTGCGATCAAGGCTTGCACTAAACACCCCAACATCTGGGTGAACTTTAAAGAATTTTTGTAATCCTTCAGGCGCCGCTAAAATACAAATAAAGGTAATATTTTGAACTCCTTTTTCTTTTAAGCTCGAGACGGCCTGTATGGCAGATCCTCCCGTGGCTAACATAGGATCACAGACAAAAAAATGATATTGATGGGTTTTAACCGGGACTTTAAAGTAATAACTTTCAGGGGATAGGGTTGTTTCATTACGAAACAACCCAATATGGCCCACTTTGGCATAAGGCATCAAAGATAACATGGCATCTACCATGCCAATGCCAGCTCTTAAAATGGGTAAAATCACCGCATTAGGACTGGCTAATACCGGCATAGAACAATGTTCTAACGGCGTTTCAATGGTCTGCCATTGCGTTGCTAGATGGGCCGTGGCCTCGTAACCTAGCAATAAAGTGATTTCATGGACAAGTTCCCGAAATAATTTATGTTCAGTATATTTATCCCTTAACCGCGATAGCTTATAGGCAATTAATGGATGTTGGACTTCATAAAAATTTGGGTAAGTACTGGGTGTTTTGATGGTCATCCTTTAGCTTCCATTAATGATAAATTGAGGCGTCTTCTAAAAGTAAGGTTGCAGCAAGGCTTGCTTGATACAAAATAAAAGGATCGGCATTACTTAGATCTTTATAAATAGCTTTAACTCTTAAATGGGGGTGACCAATTTTTTGGCGATACTCCACTAAATTATAAAGTGTGTCTCTAAGAAAAAGGATATATTCATTAAACGAGCGATGTATCATTGACTAAACCTTGTGTTTAAATACTGATTAATATTACTTTTAGCAACCCAATCACTGCACCAAAAACACCACCCCATACGACTAACCAACCTAAATGTGCCCGGATCATCGTTTGCATAATATCTCTGACTAAGCTTGGCGTTAACTCAGCCAAACGTTGATCAATGATTTGTTCTATTTTCGTTGTTAAAGCCGTGACAAATTTTGCTTCAGTCAGGGCAGCTTCAAATTTTTGCTTAGCCTGTGGCGTTTCAAACCATTGCTGCAATGATATGGCTAATTTTTCGGCTATAGTGGGTTTAAGCGGCGCTAATGCACTTTTTCCGCCTATCAATTGGATCATATTGCCCAATGAAGAACTTAATAGCGTATCGATTAAGCCATCATATAAGGTTTCAAAATTAATCTGTTCTACCAATGTAGGTAACAGTTGTTCACTCATTACCCCACTTTGCTCTGCTAAAACGGTTGTTACATGAGCTGGAGTGAAAAATTCTGTCATCATTAACGTTTTGATGGCGTGTTTAAACTCAGCAAAGCGCTCTAAAATAACCCCTGAGCCATATAATAGAGGGACTTTTTGAAATAACATATGAATCGCCAACCAATTAGTTAATGCCCCAGATAAGGCAAATAACCCCATATTAGCGAATATTTGTTGATATATAGAATGCGGTAACAAAAAACTGATTAGTAGCAATAATAAGGCCAGTAAATTAGTAATTAAACTTTTATTATCTCCTGTTTTCACTACCAATTTTTGTGCTTCCATTATGACTATTATCCCTGTTATTTTGTAGCTAGAAGCTTACCAAAATTTCTCGCATAACACCATGTTTCATCACCCCAACGGCATCAAAACCAGGGCCAAGTACTCAATTGCCTTCAGTGCTATTTGTAGTTCAAGTATTTTACACCGCTCATGATGCGATAGAAAGTGCAACACAGACATTTAAGCAAATTGGCCTAATTGCTATCACTTTGGTTATCATATGACTTAACTAGCAGTAAGTTTTGGTATTTTGCCTAGAATAAGAGCTGATGACTGCTATTATCCATTAAATAATAAGTTTAATAACTTACTTAAGGAAACCTGCATGACCCAACCACGTAAAAAAAAACCATTAGCTTTTGAACAAAGTCTTGAGCAACTGGAAAAAATTGTGACCAAAATGGAAAGTGGTGAACTGTCGCTAGAAGAGGCTCTAGCCCATTATGAACAAGGCATTCGCTTAACCCGAGAATGCCAATTGGCTTTAACTGAGGCCGAACAACGAGTCAAGATGCTGGTTGAAAAAGATGGTAAAATAACCGACGTTGCATTTAATATACCCAATCTTCCTAGTGAAAATCAGGGGCAGTAAAATAAGTAGTGATTGCCATATGAAATTCGAGTCCTTTTGGGCCCATATACAAAACCGAGTTGCCACTGAATTACGCCAACAATTGCCTGCATTAGAATCAGAGACTGAGACATTATACCCAGCGTTGCATTATGCGGTGCTCAATGGCGGCAAACGGATCCGACCTTTGTTACTCTACGCGACAGGTCTGGTAGTGCAAACCCCGCTGGCCCATTTAGATAAGTTGGCAGCGGCCATTGAATTAATCCATAGTTATTCCTTAGTTCACGATGATCTCCCGGCAATGGATAATGATGATGTAAGACGTGGCCAACCCACTTGTCATCGCGCCTTTGGAGAAGCCACGGCTATCTTAGTGGGAGATGCGCTACAAACACTGGCGTTTGAAATTTTAGCGAACGATCAAACTAATTATTTTACAGCCACCCAAAGGTTGCGTATGATTTATTGTTTAGCCAAAGCCAGCGGTGGGCAAGGCATGGTCAAAGGCCAAGCATTAGATATGGCTGGGATGAAAAATGCACCTTCACTAGAAAAGCTAGAGCGGGTACACTTATATAAAACCGGAGCCTTGTTGCAAGCCAGTGTTAATCTAGCAGGGTTAACTCAACCAACGCTTGAACCTAAACAAGCTGAACATTTGGCAGAGTATGGACGTGCCATAGGCCTAGCTTATCAAGTGCAAGATGATATTTTAGATGTAATCGGTAATAAAGCCTTATTAGGTAAACGCATCGGTAGCGACCAAGATAATCAAAAAATAACCTACCCATCTTTATTAGGCTTAGCCAAAGCAAAACAATTAGCGACACAATTAAGTCAACAAGCGCAAGCCAGTGCCAACGCGTTAGGGCCCCAAGGCCAGATGTTAGCGGAGCTTGCTAAATATATCGTACAACGGGTGGTGTAATGGGCTTTTTAGAAACAATTAATAACCCAGTAGATTTAAAGCGTTTAGCGCCCTCTCAACTGCCTAAGCTAGCGCAAGAAATCAGGGAATACCTTTATCATTCACTAAATCAAACCGGTGGCCATTTAGCGGCTGGTTTAGGTGCAGTAGAGCTCACCATTGCCTTACACTATCTCTATCAAGTCCCACAAGACAAAATTATCTGGGATGTGGGTCATCAAGCTTATCCCCATAAAATTTTAACCGAACGCAAACATTTATTTACTACCTTACGCGCCAAAGATGGCCTTGCCCCTTTTCCGCGTCGCGAAGAAAGTCCTTATGATGCCTTTGGCGTAGGGCATTCCAGCACTTCCATTAGCGCGGGCTTAGGGATGAGTCTTGCCAAATCTCTAACCCATACCCCAGGAAAAGTCATTGCGGTGATTGGAGATGGCGCCATGACAGCAGGAATGGCGTTTGAAGCGTTAAACCATGCCGGAGCGTTAAAAGCCAATTTATTGGTGATTTTAAATGATAATGAAATGTCGATTTCACCCAATGTTGGGGCATTATCCCATTATCTAACGCGGATCTTGGCCAGTAAGCTCTATACCACCGTCAAAGATGGCAGTAAAAAAATACTTAAACGTATGCCACCAATGTCAACCTTGGCGCATCGTACCGAAGCCCATTTAAAAGGAATGATTGCCCCTGGCACCTTATTTGAAGAATTAGGTTTTAATTATTTAGGGCCCATTGATGGCCATGATTTAACAGCTTTAACCAGCACTTTGACCCATTTAGCGTCGCTAAACGGTCCACAATTGCTACATATTTATACTAAAAAAGGCAAAGGCTATCCGCCTGCCGAAGCCGATCCCATTAAATACCATGCGGTCAGTCAAAACTTTTATACCCCAATCACAACGCCAATTAAGCCAGCTGAACCAATAAAAATGCCTACCTATTCTCAGGTATTTGGTGATTGGTTATGCGATATGGCGCAAGCAGATCCACGTTTAGTGGCCATTACCCCAGCTATGCGTGAAGGATCAGGAATGGTGGCATTTTCTAAAGCTTTTCCCGATCGCTATTTTGATACTGGTATTGCCGAGCAACATAGTGTCACCTTTGCCGCCGGCTTGGCCTGTGAACAAATGCGACCCGTGGTGGCCATCTACTCTTCTTTTTTACAACGGGCTTATGACCAATTAATTCATGACGTGGCCCTACAAAATCTACCGGTTTTATTTGCCATTGATAGAGCCGGAGTGGTGGCAGATGGACCAACCCATTGTGGTAATTTTGATTTAAGCTTTTTACGCTGCATTCCAAATATGCTAATTATGGCGCCAGCTAATGCCGATGAATGCCGAAAAATGCTTACGACCGGCTTACATTATCAAGGGCCTAGTGCAGTACGTTATCCACGCGGCTGTTCTCCAGAAGTGGCTATTGACCGCGTATTAACCCCTTTGCCATTAGCTAAAGCCCGTTACTTACGCCAAGGAAAACGTCTAGCACTATTAAGTTTTGGGGCAATGCTGGAAAATGCGTTGCAAGTGGGCGAGATCCTTAATGCCAGTGTCGTAGATATGCGTTTTGTAAAACCTTTAGATGAAACCCTTATTCAACAACTCGCGAAAACCCATGAGGTATTTATTACCTTAGAAGAAAATATGATTATGGGAGGAGCTGGCAGCGCAGTGAATGAATACCTCCATGCCAACCAATATCGACATTCTGTGATTAACTTAGGGTTGCCGGATTATTTTCTAGAACATGGCGCCCCAGCACAACTATTAGCCAGTTGCCAATTAGACGTCCCAGGCATATTAGCGTCCATTCGCGAAAAAGTTAGCAAAATTCCTTGTATCAATCATCCATTTCCCGTACAGTCACAAGAAAAATGACCCTACCAACCAATACGGTATCCTCAATGATAAATCAACTTATGGAAGATGTTCAAGCCAGTGCCGACTCACGTAACTTAGCCATCAATAAAGTCGGAATCAAAGACATTAAACATCCCGTGCAAATTCATGATGTCGATCTGCACGGTCAACCTTATATTTGTCCCTCAATTGCAAATTTTGAAATGATGGTCAACCTTCGCGCCGATCAAAAAGGGACGCATATGTCCCGCTTTATTCACCTATTAACGGCACAACAACTTAGCTTGTCGGCCGCCCATATGCCGGTCTTATTAGATAAAATGGTCAATCAACTTGAATCAGAACAAGGATTTATTGAAGCCACCTTTCCTTATTTTTTAGCAAAGCAAGCCCCTATTTCTAAAACAGTAAGCCTTATGGATTATCAAGTAACCTTAAAAGGCGCTTTAAGTGACCAACAACTTAACACCACCATTATTTTAGTGGTACCCGTTGCCAGTCTATGTCCTTGTTCCAAAAAAATTGCACAATATGGTGCCCATAACCAACGCTCCCATGTCACCTTAGAAGTACAACTAAATGCCCCGTTAGCACTCACCCCATTGATCCGAGTCGCAGAACAACAAGCATCTTGTGAACTCTATGGCGCCTTAAAACGCCCCGATGAAAAATTTGTCACCGAATATGCCTATGAAAACCCAAAATTTGTTGAAGATCTGGTGCGTGATATTGCAAATCAACTAAATCAATTTCCACAAATTACCTATTTTAAAGTCGCCTCAGAAAATTTTGAGTCAATCCATAATCATTCTGCCTATGCTGAAATTGAAGGTCGACCCCAAAAATTAAAGCCTTAATCACTATTTTAAATAAAATTTATTTGCTTATTAAATAATTAGTTGGCAATATAAGTAAATTAATTTAATATACCATTTAAGTTATAAGAATGATTAAATGACACCAATTAATTTGCCCGCAATGCATTTAGCCTCGGCTCATGAGGCACAAATGCAAAACAGCCTAGTTCTAACTGGTAGTGTTTTGTTTATCGTTAGCTATTTAACCATTGCCTTGGCAGCCCCGCCCATTGCTTTTTCTTTATTGATCTTACTCAGTTATTGCAGTCTTAATGCAACCCAAAACTTAACCCAACTTTTACAACGGGTTTTTCCCCCAGCGCAAATCGAACCCAGTTTGCTTAGCCGATTTGGTAGCAATTTCAGAGCAAGATTAACCCCAGACTTCCCAGAATCTATCAAAGTTTTATTATATTTTGGCCTAGCGCTGTTTCCACTACAATTTAATTATATTTCACAAATATTTTTAGGCACTCTCTTTAGTGCAGGCTTTGGTTTACATTTTTCAGAAACCCATATTGTACAAGCCCGTGAACAATTAACTGGAGCTTTACATCAATTATTAGAAGAACGGGCTCGCGCCCCTCAAGCAACGCAACGTGAAAACCTTGAACATATTAAGCTATTACTGGACAATGGCGCCGATCCCAATGGTTGGTATAATGGCCAAATGGCATGGCATATCTTACTGGCCCATCCCCAAGCTGATATGGTATGGATTGCACGTCGTTTTCGTCAAACCACCACCCAAAATAACGGTTTATTAAATATTTCCGATTACTTAAATGCAGAATATTGGTTGGCAATAACTCATACTTTTAGAGAGCCACATATTCAGCGCCTTTGGCATAATACCTTCAATTTTTCATCAGCCACAGCGCCTAATCAAAGCTCCTTGCCCAGAGTGTCTTTTTGGAATAATTTGTATGAACTATCGGCATTATATTTAACCAAAACCACAGAGTTAATCAAAGATTTTGCCATAGTCATGCGTAAAATGACTTCAGGATTAATTTATCGCCCCCAAGCCAACCCAGTAAATACCCATGGAACCAGTTTGTTACAACTTTTTGAATGGTTAGATCCACTGGAAAAAGCAGCCCTAAAGGTCCCCTTACATGAAGCAGGGTTCTTTAATTCATCGTTCAGTGCTTTTCCTGAGGAGCCGCAAAACCAAAGCCGTGAAGTAAGCCCTGTGCTACTCGCCACTGAAACTCAGCCCCCACGCGCCGGCACCGCTTGCATCACATTAAGTTTTGCTTAATTGATGCCATTTCCATTACTTGGCTCGTTCTTGGCTACGTAATTGATAGGTTAACTTATCTAGCACCCCATTAATAAATTTATGACTATCATCGGCCCCATATTGTTTGGCAAGTTCAATGGCTTCATTTAATACCACTTTATAGGGCACGGCCTCTTGATGGGCCAATTCATAGGCACCAATTAATAAAATAGAATGCTCCACTGGCGTCAAACTGGCTAAAGGGCGAGTTAAATAAGGACTTAACAGCTCATCTAGCTTGCCAAAGACTTTGGGGACCCCATACAAAATTTGTTGAAAATAGCCTTTATCTATCCCCTCACTGACATTAGCCTTTAAGCTATCTTCTTGAAGATGGCCATCTAGCATATCCTGTTCAATTTGTTGCAAGGAATTACCAGACAGATCCCAAGCGTAAAGCGCTTGTAGCGCCAAACAACGAGCCTGTCTTCTTTTATTTGGACGCTTAGCCATTAATTTTTACAACCACATTCATTGTTTCGAGCAATGCCAATGCGGCATCGGCCCCTTTATTGCCTGCTTTGGTTCCTGCGCGTTCTAAAGCCTGCGCCACCGTTTCGGTGGTTAACACCCCTAAAATAATGGGTACTTGGCTCGCTAGGGACACTTGAACTAAATGATTAGCACAATTGTTGACTACCACATCATAATGACTGGTTGCACCTCGAATCACTGCACCTAACGCAATAATGCCTTGATAACGCCCGGTATTGGCCAGTTGTTGACAAATCAATGGCAACTCTAAAGCACCGGGAACGCGAACCAAATCTATTTTTGCCGGATTCACTTGATGACGTAATAACATATCTTGCGCCCCCTGGATTAAGGGATCAACAATCAGTCCATTAAAGCGTGCAGCAACAATGGCAATTTGCTGTTGTGGCGCGATGAAATCCCCTTCAATTTGGCGCATACTTCACCTTAAATTCATGCTGTTTGGAATAAGGAAGGTATTCTAGCACGCTTAAGTTAAATCCGGATAATGCTGCAAACTTTGTTTTGGTTCCCAACACCACTAATGTATCTACCTCTAATTGCGCCAAGATCTGGGCGCCTACACCAATCACCCGCCAATCTTTTAGCTCAGGGCTTATTGGGGCTTGTACCGTTGTGGTCATTTGTTGCAACCAATGCTGATTATCCAAGGGATAACCTAATAATATGATCACCCCTTGGGTTTGCTGACCGATATAGCGCATAGCGGCATTTAAAGTCCAGCGTCCTGGCGCGACAGGGCAATGTTCGGCCAATTGCCCTGGCAAATCTAATATCGGATCGGATGTTTCAATCCACACCGGCATCGGTTGATTATCAACTTTAGGTTTATATAACACCCAATGCCATACTTTATCGGTAATTTCTTCAAAAGCCAGCATTTCAAATGGTCCAAATTCAGTGGCTATTGTTTGCTGATAAACTGGTTTAACTGTAGTTTCTTGTTGTAAGCGATAACGGATCAATTCTGCAATAGTGCCTAATTTTAACTGATGGCGCGCGGCAAATAGCTCTAATTCAGGGCGTCGCGCCATTGTGCCATCTTCATTTAAGATCTCACAAATGACCGCTGCTGGTTCACAACCGGCTAAATGCGCCAAATCACAACTGGCCTCGGTATGTCCCGCTCTGGTTAATACGCCACCTGGTTGCGCCATAATAGGAAATATATGGCCTGGCTGAACAATATCGGCAGCGGTGCTGTTAGCGGCCACGGCCACTTGAATAGTCCGCGCGCGATCAGCGGCTGAAATACCGGTGGTTACCCCAGTTGCCGCTTCAATTGCCACCGTAAAATTAGTGCCAAATTGGGTTGAATTGCTATTTACCATTAACGGTAAATTAAGGTGTTGGCAACGAGCTTGGGTCATTGGCAAGCAAATTAATCCTCGACCATAGCGCGCCATAAAATTAATGGCAGCTGGGGTCACGTGCTCCGCTAACATTACTAAATCGCCTTCATTTTCTCGATCTTCATCATCGAGCAGCACCACCATTTTACCTGCTTTTAAATCAGCAATGAGCGCTTGAATATTATTGGTTTGCATAACGTACCTGAGTAATGAGGCGAAGATCTTCGCCATAAAATTGAACCTCATCAAACTTTAAAGCAAGATGTTGACTAAGGCTATCCATAGTAAGAGCCGCCAAAGGTTGCGCTGTGGCACCCAGTAGTTTAGGGGCAACATAGCAAATCAACGTTTGAACCCATTGTTGCTGTAAAAAACTGCCTAATAACTTAGGTCCAGTTTCAACCAGCACTTCATTAATCTGCCAAGTTTGGGCTAACAGCTCTAATAATAATTGCAAATCAAATCCTTGATTTGGCACATAGGGCAAACTTTGTAAGGTAATTTGTTGACCTAATACCACTTGTTGCAACCATTGCTGCTGAGTTTTGGCGGTGATCCAATCCCCAATAATCAGCAATATCGGGCCAGTTTGGGTGAGTATTTTGGCATTGGGACTTAAGCGTAACTGACTATCTAAAATAACCCGCAATGGGGGTTTAAAAGGCAGCACTAAGTTATTTAATAGTTGAGTGGAACGCACTGTAAACGCTGGATCATCTTTTAAGATGGTTTGGATCCCGGTAATAATGGCACCACTTCTGGCTCGCCAATGCTGGGCATCTTCACGGGCCGCTTCCCCAGTAATCCATTGACTTTCTCCATTTTGCATCGCAACCCGTCCATCCAAACTACAGGCAACTTTTGCCCTAACCCAAGGGCGGCCTTGTTGCATACGTTGAAAAAATCCTTGATTTAATAGAGTAGCGGCTGCTGCTTCTACCCCAACGGTGATCTCAATATTGGCTTTATGCAATGCGGCAATAGCTTGCCCTTTAACTAAAGGATTGGGATCTTCACAGGCAATGACACAGCGTTTTATTTTAGCCTCAATCAAAGCGTGTACGCAGGGCCCAGTGAGCCCAGTATGCGCACAAGGCTCTAAGGTGACATAACAGGTTGCTCCTTGCGCTGCCCCTTTGGCCTGTTGCAAGGCAATGGTCTCTGCATGTGCCAAACCACGTTGTTGGTGATACCCTTGACCTATGACTTGATCGGCTTTTACTATTACCGCGCCAACACGTGGATTAGGATGTGCGCTATATAGGCCTTTTTCCGCCAAGGCTAAAGCTTGGCGCATATAAAAGCCATCATTCATCCCAAGGGTCCTCTGCTAATGGCTTAACCTTATTTTTTACTGTTTGAGTACGTAAACGTTGAATTTCCTGCTCAAACGCTTGAATATCAGGAAAGCGCCTATAGACTGAAGCAAATCGAACATATGCCACATCATCCAAGTCACATAACTCATGCATCACCCATTCCCCCAGGGTTCTACAGGCCACTTCGCGTTCGCCACAGGCTTGTAATTGACGTTTAATTCGACTGATGGCTGCTTCAACCGCTTCAGTACTGACTGGCCGTTTTTCTAAAGCCCGCATTAATCCCTGGCGTAATTTGACTTCGTTAAACAGCTCGCGTGATTCATCTGATTTCACCATTTTGGGCAATGAAAGCTCTGCGCTTTCGTAAGTGGTAAAACGTTCACTGCACTGCAAACATTCACGACGTCGACGCACCTGGTCCCCTTCTCCCACTAAGCGAGAATCAATGACTTTGGTTTCATATTCAATACAAAATGGGCAACGCATAGCATTGATTCTCCTTGGCTCAGATCTATTATTTGAGTGGCCCATACACTGGAAATTGATGACATAATTCAATGACTTGTTGCTTTACTTGCTGCTGAACCGCCACATTTGTAATATCATCTAAGATATCTGCCATCCATTGGGTTAATTGCTCTATTTGCGGGGCTTTAAAGCCACGCGTGGTTATCGCTGGGGTACCTAAACGCAAACCACTGGTCACAAAAGGAGAACGGGGATCATTGGGCACCGCATTTTTATTCACTGTAATATTGGCATTTTCTAAGGCAATCCCTGCGTCTTTACCCGTGATACCTTGTTCAATCAAATCTAGTAGAAATAAATGGTTATCGGTTCCCCCTGATACAATATTATATCCTCGGGCTTGCAAACCTTTGGCCAATAGATCTGCATTAGTTAATACTTGAGCTTGATAGTCTTTAAACTCAGGTTGTAATGCTTCTTTAAACGCCACTGCTTTGGCGGCAATTACATGCATTAATGGCCCACCTTGGGTACCAGGAAAAACCAAAGCATTAATTTTCTTTGCCAATTCTGGATTATCGCGACCAAAAATAACCCCGCCCCGAGGGCCTCTTAAAGTTTTATGAGTAGTTGAGGTAATAACATCGGCATAAGGTACGGGAGAGGGATACCAGCCTGTGGCCACTAAACCCGCAATATGTGCAATATCTGCCACCAAATATGCCCCAACTTGGTCGGCAATAGCCCGAAACCGTTGCCAATCAATGAGCCGCGAATAAGCGGAAAAGCCAGCGATAATCATTTTGGGGCGATGTTGCAAGGCTAAGCTTTCTACTTGTTGATAGTCAATTTCACCTGTCGCTAAATCTAAACCATAAGTGATGGCATTAAACACTTTGCCAGAAAAATTGACTTTTGCACCATGGGTTAAATGGCCACCATGAGCCAAACTCATACCTAATAACGTCTCTCCTGGTGCCATTAAAGCCAGATATACTGCAGCATTGGCTTGCGAGCCAGAATGTGGCTGCACATTGGCAAAGCCGGCCCCAAATAATTGTTTAACCCGTTCAATGGCTAAGGTTTCTACCTTATCCACAAATTCACAACCGCCATAATAACGTTTTCCAGGATACCCTTCTGCGTATTTATTGGTTAGATCAGAGCCTTGCGCCGCCAATACCCGAGGCGAGGCATAATTTTCTGAGGCAATCAATTCTATATGTTCAAGTTGTCGCTTTGTTTCTTGTTGCAAGGCTTGTTCTAGTTCTTGGTCAAACTCGGCAATGCACATATCCTGTGTAAACATAAGATCCCCTAGCAAATCTTTATTTTGTAAAGGGGGCTATTGTACCCCAGCTGCTTGCAACACAACACTGTTGGATTAGGAAAAAGTCACCGACATTGCTTTTTAATCATGGATAAGATAGGTTTAAGCCTCTTTTTTAGCTTTAGCGAGAGTATGAGAACATCCAGTCATGGCAAATAAAACCATCTTTTCCATGTTAGAAGTCGGCAAAATTGTCCCCCCTAAGCGTGAAATTTTAAAAGATATCTCGTTATCCTTTTTCTATGGAGCAAAAATTGGGGTATTAGGCCTTAATGGTTCGGGTAAATCCACCTTACTTAAAATTATTGCCGGCGAGGACCAAGAATATATTGGTGAGATAACTCACAAAAAAGGTCTTCGTTTTGGCTACTTGCCCCAAGAACCACAGCTCGATCCATTGAAAACTGTCCGCGAAAATGTAGAGCAAGGGGTACATCAAGTCAAAGCTAACTTAGCTGAATTTGACGCCATCAGCTTACAATTTGCTGAGCCCATGAGCGATAAAGCCATGCAAAACTTGCTAGATAAACAAGGCCAATTACAAGAGGCCATTGAAGCGGCAGGTGGCTGGGATTTAGATAGAAAATTAGAGATTGCAGCGGATGCCTTAAGGCTCCCAGCATGGGAAGACAAAGTCGATAAGCTCTCAGGGGGTGAAAAAAGACGAGTTGCACTATGTAAATTACTGCTTTCTGCGCCCGATATATTGCTGCTCGATGAGCCCACTAACCATTTAGATGCTGAAAGTGTGGCGTGGTTAGAACGCTACTTGCAAGAATTTTCAGGGACAGTCATTGCCGTGACCCATGATCGCTACTTTTTAGATAATGTTGCAGGCTGGATCTTGGAATTAGATAAAGGTCGAGGATTGCCTTTTGAGGGCAATTATAGCCAATGGCTAGAACAAAAAGAGCAGCGGCTACAACTTGAACATCGTCAAGAAGCAGCGCATCAACGAGCGGTTAAAGCAGAGTTAGAATGGGTTAAAACCAACCCCAAGGGCCGACGTAAAAAAAACAAAGCCCGCCTGAATAATTTTGAAGAACTTAACTCCAAAGAATTCCAACAACGTAATGAAACCCACGAACTATATATTCCACCTGGCCCACGGTTAGGTGAAAATGTAATTAAGGTGGCCAATTTAAATAAAACTTTAGGCAATAAGTTATTAATTGACGATCTTAGTTTACAAGTTCCCCGTGGTGCCATTGTGGGCATTATCGGTCCTAATGGGGCAGGTAAAACTACCTTGTTTAGAATGCTTACCGGTAGCCAGACGCCAGATCAGGGGCAAATTATCATTGGCGACAGTGTCCAGCTGGCCTGTGTCGATCAAAGCCGAGATACCTTAAATGATAACCACAGTGTTTGGGAAGAAATTTCAGATGGCTTAGATGAAATTACCGTAGGTCAATTTACTATGTCTTCACGGGCTTATGTGGGACGCTTTAATTTTAAAGGCGCCACCCAACAAAAGAAAGTCGGCGATTTATCCGGTGGGGAACGCAATCGCATTCATCTGGCTAAACTACTGCGCAGTGGCGGCAATGTGTTACTGCTCGATGAGCCAACCAATGATTTAGATGTAGAAACCCTAAGATCATTAGAAGAGGCGCTATTAGACTTTCCAGGCTGTGCCATGGTAATTTCGCATGATCGTTGGTTTTTAGATAGAATTGCCACCCATATTTTAGCCTTTGAAGGAGATAGCTTAGTCACTTGGTTTGAAGGCAGTTATACCGAGTATGAAGCCGCCAAATTAGGGCAAAACAGTACTCAAACGCTTAACCCTAAACGCATTAAATATAAAAAGTTAGTCAATAATTAATTCACTGCGGGTTAAGCGCTAATGATAAGCGCTTAACCCCAAATTGCAGCTAATGCTTCAGATAAAGTATCCACTGCAATTACCTGCATATTTTGTGGCTGATTACGCGGCTTATTGGCACGCGGTACAATCGCCGTTGCAAATCCATGTTTTGCGGCTTCTTTAATTCGCTCTTGACCACTTTGGACCGGTCTTATTTCGCCTCCCAAACCCACTTCTCCAAACACCACTAATTTTAAATCCAATGCCTGGTTTTTTAAACTAGAACAAATGGCCAAAATTACCGCCAAATCTACTCCGGTTTCTGTGATCCGAACCCCACCCACTACATTTAAAAACACATCCAATTGATGTGCCGAATAGCCACCATGGCGGTTTAATACCGCCAACAACATTGCCAAGCGATTGGGATCAATGCCTACCGTTACCCGGCGAGGATTTGCCAAAGAGCTGTCATCAACTAATGCTTGTATTTCAATCAGTAAAGGGCGCGACCCTTCCCAAGAGACCATAACAATAGCACCCGCTACATTAGTGGTAGAACGTGATAAAAATAATGCAGAAGGGTTATTCACCCCTTTTAAGCCACGGTCAGTCATAGCAAAAACCCCCAGCTCATTAATCGCTCCAAAGCGATTTTTAATGGCTCGGATCAAACGAAAACGCGAATCTTTTTGCCCTTCAAAATATAATACCGCATCCACCATATGCTCTAATACCCTAGGGCCCGCTAATGTTCCCTCTTTAGTGACATGTCCCACCAAATATAATGCGATTTGCGCTTGTTTAGCAAAACGTACTAATTGTGCGGCACTTTCTCTTACTTGCGATACCGAGCCTGGTGCCGAGTTTAAACTGGCTAAAAATAACGTTTGAATAGAATCAATGACCATCACTTTGGGCTGTTGACGTTGCGCTAAGTGAATAATGCGTTCTACATCTGTTTCCGCCAATAAATTTAAATCACTTTGAATACCTAAACGTTGCGCGCGCAATGAAACTTGACTTAACGATTCTTCTCCTGTGACATATAACGCCTCGTTTGCCTTTAAAGTGGCCACCGATTGCAGCAATAACGTAGATTTTCCAATCCCAGGATCGCCCCCCAGCAATACCACCATACCAGGCACTAACCCTCCACCTAATGCCCGATCTAACTCAGGTAATCCCGTGCCACGTCGCGGCAATTGCTCAATATTAATTTCACTTAACGGCTTAATTTCACTGGAAGCCATACCAGTATATCCCTTAGCCAAACCCGCTGATTTGGGTTGAGTCAGTACAATTTCGGTTAAGCTATTCCAAGCACTACAATCTTGGCATTGCCCGGCCCATTTGGAGGCAGTAGCCCCGCATTGATTACAAGCAAAAGCAGTTTTAGTTTTTGACATATTATTCCTAAAGTATTGGATCTAGTCGTCGATATAAAAATTATGAAAACGAAAATATCTCGTGAAATATTAGTCAATGCAACGCGATTGACTCAATCCAACGAAGCGACTGTCTATGAATTTATCTTAGATGATAAGCTTAAAGTCATTGAGTTGGTACATATTACTGCCTTAGCAGAAGGCTTGGTAGAATCCGTGAAAAATTACCAGCAACTTTTTGCTGGGGAGTTATTTGAACTCAATCATGTGCGGGTTAATCCCCATCTAGATAATCGGCCCATTATTGAGCACCTTTCAAATACTTTAACCAATATTGGCATCCAAATTCAACATCCTCCCCATCCCAATGATATGGCATTAACCTATAAGCCGCTGGGAGAAATTAAAGACAATGTCAGATTTTATTATAATCAAGCCACTGAAGTTACTTTTTTATGTCCTCATCCCAAACTACGCCTCATTGGTACCCAACCCAAAGCGCATCATTACCCCCAACCTGACGTACAATAAACCCCAGTACCTAGATCAACCCCTAAAGATTGATCCAACACGCAATGGCCTTAAGCTATCACCCAGGTCAGTTTATGTTGTTTAGCTTAATTGGCGCATTACGCACCTTATTACGCTGGCTAGACTTTATCATTTTAAGCGCCATATTATATATTTTAAGCTGGATACCTCAAAAAATACGCGACTATTTTTACCCCCAGCTTTTTCAATATTGGTGTCGAGTTTTTAGCCAAACCTTAGGGGTTACTTTAAAATATCACCAACAACATATTTTACCCTTACCGCAACAATTTATTCTAATCAGCAATCACCCCTCAGTATTTGAAGATATTGGCATGCCGGCACTCTTTAAAGTGAAATTTTTAGCCAAACAACAAGTGAAAGATTGGTGGATTGTCGGTAGAATTAGTACTGCAGCAGGGACCCTATACTTTGACCGAGAAAATAAAGTATCTAGAAAAAAAGTGATAGATATGCTTAAACGACAACTAGCCCAAGGACATAATATTGGCTTATATCCCGAAGGAGGCTGTAAAGGACGCCGTTTAAGCTTGCCATTTAAACACGGGGCCTTTGAACTTTCATTTCAAAGCAAAGTGCCCATTGTCCCAGTTTTTTTGCACTATGAGGCCCAACAAGACTTTGAATGGTATCAGCAAAGCCTTATTCAAAAAATTTGGCAAATTACTCAAAGTCAAAACCGCACCGCAAACTATTATATTTACGATCCTATTTTTCCAGAAAATTTTTCCGACCCCCAAGCTCTTGGTGCTCATATTGAAAAACTTTATCAACAATGGCAAACCCAACATTTAATATAAAAAAATATAGTTTTAAGCTAAATGGGTAATTACTTCAAAACACCTACACCTAAATTCATCAGCATAATTTATATTTCCAACCGTATATTACTAAACTTTTTTAGGTTATTGATCACATAACTATTTTACATCATTAAATTACAGTACATAAATTTTTCCATAAATTGTGCTATCTTAAGTTAAATTGCTTAATTGGCAATTATCTTATAAGCAACTATTTATTGTAAAAAAATATATAACTATTCTTTTTAATGCTTGCTATAAAAGATGCAATGCGCGTTAATTAATACACAGTAGGATTAAACGCTTTAACTTTTAACTAAAAATAAATTAAATAATTTAACTTATTTTAACTATTAATCATACAAGAGGTCAATTATGGATTTAACTGATACAATTAAAGACCATATTAAACATTTAAAACATGCACAAACTTTACTTGCAAAAGAAAAAAAACAACATACTAAGGATTTAACTCAACTTAGAATTAATTTATTAGAAACTAGCACTTTACCTAAAGAACAAGTAAAAGATATGTATAAAGATCATTTGATTAGCGCAGAACAAACTGATACTTTATCTGGTAAAATCAGCTTAACTATAGCAGAGCTAAAGCAAGCAGCATTAGAAAATAAATTTATTGCCTATTTGCCTGAATTTTTAATAGATAACTGTCAGTCTTTAGAAACAGCGCTGGAAAAACATTTTGAGCAACTGCACTCTAATAAATTAAATATACAAAGTTTAACCCCTGATTTTTCAAGTACCCATAATCCTAATTATCTTTTATTAAATCGTTTAATGGAAAAATTAGGGAGCAGATCCAGCGATGATTTAAGCCATTCTGGCGAAATTGAACCTAACCTTGAAGCAAAGACAGTAAAAAAAAGGTTCACGGATAGATTAAGCACTTCTTTTTCACGTTTATTTATGCAAAAGAAAAACCACCCTATGCCTACGATTAATAGCTGTAGCCAAGAAGATAATCTCTCATTAACTATTGATGGTAATGCCGGAGTTGATAATTTACCTGGGCATTTACATGCCAAGCTTAGTAATCAGTCCCGTATATTAACTGATACACCTGCTAAGCCATTGCCCATAAGGTTTAGTCATTTATACAATAAACGCAGTAGATTCTATGATCCCAGTAATGAAGAAAAAGCTAAATTAAAAATACGTTAAATTATAAAATTACATCTTTTTAACAAGGATGTTAAAAAATTAACTTTCCATAAAACAATAACCACAAAATTATTTTTGTTCTACCTGATCTATCACCGGCGCCACAGCTAAAATCCTACCCACATGGAATAATCTAAATTTTTGGGTTTGCAAACAACGCCCGCGCATTCCCATAAACTTTTCCTGTTGATATTGTGCTGGACCTACCGAAAATGGCGCAATAACTTGCTCTAATTTAGTATCATTGGCGCGTAAATAAGTTATTTTTAAGTGATTTTTTTGCTCAATTGCTTGCTCAATTAAAGTTACACGCTCAGCGATAGAATGTACTTTTAACGCTTTTTGATATTGATAATCAGTTAAAAATTTATAAATTCTAGTATCAGTACGTATATTATGTTTTTTGATAGGCGTTTTTAATACAATCCCTTCAAATGAAGTACAGCGGCTAAGTCCAACATACATCTGCCCTGGTACAAAAGTACCCCGACCAATATCAATAATAACATTATCAAAAGTTTTACCCTGACTTTTATGAATAGTAACAGCCCATGCTAAACGAAAAGGATATTGAGTAAATGTGCCTATAGGTTTAGATACAATACTTTTACCTTCCAAACTAAAACTATAAATTTCCCAAGCAAAAGGCGTCACGGCAATGGGTTTTTCTTGATTTTGCAATAAAATCTGAATATATTCTTTGCCTGTTTGGTCTTTTTTAATAGCTTGGATAACTCCAATACTTCCATTAACCCAGCGTTTTTTAGGATCATTGTTAAGCAACATAATTTGCGAGCCGACTTTAAAGTGTAACTTAACTGCTGTGGGATAATATTCTCGACCAAAGTCACCTAAAATAGTGGCATCTCTTATATGAGTTTTTTCAGCTAACTCATGTAAATGTTGCTCATTAATTTCATCAGCTCTTTTATTTGTTGTGGTTAAACTGATATAAAATTTTTGTTCCGTAGTTTTAAAATCAGGTAAATATCGAGTATTTAACTGTTGGATATCTTGATCTATAACTGAATTATTTCGGATCCGATTAAGTAGCTGTATAAATTCTTGGTCTTGTTGCCGATAAACTTTCTCTAACTCAATCACTTGAATATCTAAATTTTCTAGTACATGCGCACTAAAAAAATAAGGGGTTTGATAATGCTTGCTAAAAATTTCGGCTTCTGGGGCACTGACCACAGGAGGCAGTTGATATAAATCTCCCACAAATACCAATTGCACTCCCCCAAAGGCTAAATCGGGACTTGGCCCATAAAGTCTTAAAAAACTATCGATACAATCTAATAAATCAGCACGCATCATTGAGGCTTCATCAATAATAATTAGCTGAAGTTTTTTATATAATTTAGCATTTCTTGGTTTAATTTCTTTATTAATTATTTTTTCTGGCGTAACATCAATATAAAAGTTAAAAAAACTATGCACCGTTTGCCCTTTGATATTTAACGCGGCCACCCCAGTGGGTGCAAGCAATACTGGCTCTTGCTTGCTGTGCTCACAAAAATAATTCAATAAGGTAGATTTTCCGGTACCTGCTTTACCGGTAATAAACAGGATTTGCTGCGTGGTTTTTATTAAATCTAGCGCATAGGCAAACTGTGGGTTTATCTCTAACGTTTTGCTCACCGCTTTCTCCACAACAATGCCAAATATTGGTTTATTGACCCAAAGTTATCAATTTAAAGTAATTGTTGGCACTTTCATGTCACGCACCAGCTAAAGAGTATGCCTATTTGCACTAAACAGGTCAATTTTGAGCGCCTTCCCCCCCTACGGTTTTTTTAGGACATTATTTTTAAGGAAATCACGATAAGATGGGAGTCATGTTATGTTATATGCCTGCTTGAATGGAAATCGACCTCGCCTAGTTGCTTGAGAGCAGATTTAGCCACCATATGTTTACTCGCTGCGGATGCTGATTGAGCACTATTTTGCACCTGCAAAACCTTATTATGTTATTTTTATAGCTTTATACAGAAAGGCGATATTGTGGTTTGAGTATTTAGCTTCACTCTGCACAACAAGCCTTGGCACATTTGGGTAAAACTATTGGGATTATGAGTCAATTTATTGCAAAGTTATTGACTCAACCAAAAAATTCAATATACTTGCTAGTAAGTTAAACTAACTTTGGCAAATGCACTACTATGCTTAATTATCGTCAGCGGTTTAAAAATTACTATCAATCGCTTAATAATTTATTTGAAGATTTGCTGGTCTTTACCATTGGCATACCCTTAATAATCGTTTTAAATTCTTGGAATAATTTTCTAGATAATTTAAGATCTATCCCTTATGTGCCAAATTCACTGGTCCACAAACTATGGAATATGGCAAGAATTTTGCTTTTTGTGCCCGTTTATACCCTAAAAGGTGCATTAGCATTAACTTTAGCCCCATTGCTTAGCTTAGGCCTAGCCTTTAAACCACAGTCACAACCTTTGTTTACTTACCAATTTCAAATCGGCAATGTTTTAACCAAAAAATTCAACTTTCATAACTATTGGTTACAATTTTCTTTAATGCGTATGCTCTTTGCTATATTTCCTGAAAGACTTATACCTTTGCTATCATTGCGGACTCTTATTTTATTGTTTCCCCCTATATTGGCAACCCTTAAATTTACTCGCCAAGGAACCCCCATACATTCCACTGCTTTACTATTATTAATGTCCTCCACTATACCTTACTATGCAAATAGTTTTATCATTTTATTTAGCTTGTATTCTCCTGCATTACTCTGCTTAACTCCTTTTTCTGCAGCAATGGCCAGTGCTCTGTCTATAGCAAGCTTAGGCCTTTGGTTAGAAGGGATTAATCAACTAATCAGTAACCGAGTGATATCTTGGTGCAGTTACATTGCAGAACAAGTATACTTTTTTGCTTGGAAAAAAAATTACACTCACTATTTTTCTTATCAAAATAACATTGATCTTTTAGGACAAAATATAAAAGAAATTCCTGCAGCACAGCTTTTTATTACTGATAATTATTATGTATTGAACTTAGAAAATATGCTAGATGGCTTTAGTGCCCAAGGGGCTTTTTTCAATTATATGCATGGCAGTTGTACATTAACCTCAGAGGATGTCCTTAGACTAGCTAAACATCCGGGTCTTAGACAATTTCCTGATTTAAAACAATATATTGACGAACATCAACAACAATTTTTAGCCTCAAACCACAGTATTATTTCTATAGAAAGCTTAAATGAAATTGAAGGACTGGCGAATGTCATGAGTACTCCTCAAGATCAAGCAGATTTTACTGAAAAAATGGCAACCGCCCAAGAGCACTTTGAACAGTACTGTAACCGTCGTTCTGCTGAAGAACAAGAAGCCATCAAACAATTAAATTTATTGGGACAAGAGCATGATCCACGTTATCAACTTCAATCAGCTTTAACTTATGTCTACCAAGGAAGTTGGTGCAAAGCAGGGGTTTCTTCTTTAATGATGCAAACGGTACAACAAGTGCGCCAGCACGGGCAGCAAACTCTAGAAGAGAGCAACATCCCATTATGGCACAGCCACCATCCACAACATCCTATGCAGCTAATTTGACATCCTCACCCACCTAAAGGAGGAGCCGTCTATTGTGCTAGACCACTCATCTCTCACGATTTAGTAGTGGTTATTGCTGTTAGAAATTGCTAATGTACCTTGCATGCCCTAGTGTGACTTCTCAGCGCCCTATCGGGGGATGCTTCTTATTTCGTTAGCCGTTGCTCGATAGTATCGAGACTTACGCAGCTTCCATAAGCAAAGACGAGTGTCCAGGGGCCTTTAATTCCAGAATACCTTTATCACGGATATTGAAGGCGGCATTTAACGAGTTTTATCAAGTGTTTGCCTTGCTCTTTAGCTTTGTATTTTAACTTTAAAACCAAGCTGTGCCATGAGGCATCCGCAATATGTTTTGCCAGTTTGCAATTTTTCATCATATTGGCTGATTTTCGGGATCAGATCACCCCCTAGAAAAGATGCTGTCGTAGCTAAACATGGAAATTGTAAGAAACCTAAAAATCCCAGAGATGAAGTGCTTCGTGCCATTAAGAAACAAGGCAGACAATCCTGGAAACAGAACTCGGGTTATCATCAACGCAGTTTAGCTGAAACTGCAATGTTTCGTTTCAAAACACTGTTTGGCGATAAGCTCAGCGCTCGCATATTTGAATCTCAAGGAGCCGAAGCCTTGATTCGATGCAAGGCATTAAATAAAATCTCTAGCCTTGGCATGCCTGAAAGTTACCGGGTCAATTGAAGTGTAAAACAAATGGATTTTTTCATCTTCAATTTTATTTATGCAACAACGCCATAATCAAATATCTCTTTTTTAGCCTCCTCATGATTTGCAAAAATATTATTTTTTATGCTTTTTACTTTAAGTGAATGGAAAAAGCGCTCGGTTGGGGAGTTATCCCAACAGTTACCGCGCCTACTCGATTTGACCCTTTAATTTGTACATAAATTAGGGGATCACTACAGCCTAAAAATCCCAGAGATGAAGTGCTGCGTGCCATTAAGAAACAAGGAAGAAAATCCTAAAAACAGAACTCGGGTTATCATCAACGTAGTTTATCTGAAACTGCAATGTTTCGTCTCAAAACACTGTTTGGCGATAAGCTCAGCGCTCGTATATTTAAATCTCAGTTCCGAAGCCTTAATTCGATGCAAAGCATTAAATAAAATATCTAGCCTTGGTATGCCTGAAAGTTACTTGCTTTGTTAATTAATTTAATTTAGTGTCTTTTTTCGCTTGAAATTTGATTTATGCAACAACGCTGAAGAAACTTGTGATTTAAGACCAGATACTTGGCAAGCCTTTTTTATGATTATGATGGTAACATGTTATAAATTATTGCTAGTCATGTGATTACAATCCAAGAAGGGGGGCAACACTCTTTCAAATAAGTGAAACTACATTCATTTGGTTCATTTGTCGCTTAGAAGCTATCTTTGCCTTTAACCCTTGACATATATACCCCAATGTCGTATCATATATTATGAGAATAAGAAAAAATCTCCCACAAACAGTTGTAGAAACGTCCTCCTATTTGAAGCAAGCGGAAAGCTGCATGAATGAGGACTCCAGAGAAAAGTTCATTGATCATATTGCTCGGAATCCTGCGGAAGGAGATCTGATTCAGGGCACTGGTGGTGCTCGTAAGATCAGATGGACTAGCAATGCAAAACAGGGGAAACGAGGTGGGAGCAGAGTTATATATTATTACTATGATGAGACAATCCCTATCTTCCTTTTTTCGACTTATGGGAAAAATCAGAAAGAAACACTGACAGACGACGATAAGAAAGAATTGCGTAAAATTACTAAACAAATTGTTGAAGCATATCGAGGTGGAAAATGAGCAAAGCAATTAATGAAAGCATCCTTCAAGGAGCACGTGAAGCTTTGGCTTACGCTAAGGGTGATAAACACAGTGCTAGAACACATAAAGTCATGATTCCTAGAGAAATAGATGTGCGTGAAATTAGAGACAGTTTAAAAATGTCTCGAACAAAATTTTCTAATGAATTTGGATTTAATCTAAGAACCGTTGAGAAATGGGAGCAAGGTGAGCGACATCCTGACAATACAGCGCGAGCTTATTTGTCAGTTATAAAACATTCGCCAAATGCAGTTCAGGCAGCCCTTAAAAAACAGAAATAAAATGACACTCTTCTCTAGCAGGAAAAGGCTTAGATGTGTGATTCAGGGACATCCTTTCAATCATCGTAAAGCTAATTCATGAGTATATACAGGGTTTTGTACGTGCTCTTTGGTCTCATCATATTGAAGCACCACATCTTCTTGAAACGAGGTTTTATCAATGACGGTGTTTGTCAACAAAGTTGTACCTGCCGCTATACCTAATCCCTGTGGTGTTATGTTATTACCTTTGTGCTTCCTTGAAAAACTATAAACCAACATGTTAATTACGGTTGGTGCTAAAACCCTTGCAACGATTGGCTAAAATCCGCCATTTACCTGTTCTAAAGCTTCTTTATGTAATGCTCTTATACTACAATACCTTCTTAATTAATATGATCTACGTAACGCCGTTTCACAAATAAATTCAATTGAGTTATTTTTATGACAAGGGAGCTTAGGATCTCTCCTGTTTTACTTGACCACTAAAATCTAAATCATCTATTGGGAGCAGGAAAATAAGCAAACAATTAAAAAAGGAGGGTTATAAAAAAACCCCTTATATCTTTACAGACCTAAGAGGTTCTTTATTATTAATTAACCTAGTTATTTTAGTATTTTATTAATACTCTAGATTATCTAATTTAACAGTTTTAGTTTTATACGAATCAAAACGGTTATATCTACCATTCAACAGATAATTTTTATTTAGAACGTTGAAAATACTATATTTTTAAATAAAAAAATTAACAATTTTTTCTTGTTTTGTTAAATTTATGGCTCAATAAATGTGTGTATCGGATAGCATAGCAGAGCCCTGGCTGCTATTTTAGACAGAACTGTTGCCATTTTTCTTCTTCCTCCTCAAGTACTTTTGCAGATGGAACAAACCTACTATGCTCCCGCCTCCTAAAAGCCCCATTAATAATATATCTAAACTAGGAATAATCTTATTGCCATAGGTTATAGCAAGAACCGTATTCACTGCCAATAATAATATAAAAATAAGCACCGCATAGCTTGAAGTTCTCATATCTTTATATCTTTCACCGATATACCCCAAAAATAAAGGAACAACTATGTATAATAAATATTCTATTTCCATTATAACCTCAGATAAAAATCATGAGCTGCAGTTAAAAGAAAACGAATAGTTTCCAATCATTGAGGCAGCACTTATTATTTACAAGCCGGCCTCTTTAGAATTCTAATGCTCTTTTGCAATTAAATTACCAGACGCATTGAGCGCTGTAGTCCCAGGGGTCCAAACAGCATTACCAATCAATCCACCTCCTGCAGCAGCACCACCGGCAGCCCCAATCCCGCCTGTCACCAAACCTGTACCTGCCGCTATACCTAATCCCTGTGGTGTTATGTTATCACCTTTGTGCTTCCTTGAAACACTATACACCAACACGTTAATGATGGTTGGTGCTAAAACCCTTGCAACGATTGGCCAAAATCCGCCATTTGCCTATTCTAATGCTTCTTTATGTAATGTTCTCATATTACAATACCTTCTTAATTAATATATCTACGTAACGCCGTTTCACAAATAAATTCAATTGAGTTATTTTTATGACAAGGGAGCTTAGGATCTCTTCTGTTTTACTTGACCACTATAAAACCCCACACCAGATAAATTTACAGTATAGTGTATATACGGCTTTTTTTTCTTGTCAAAATAATTTTTATATTAACTTTTATTTCATTTTGTTAAGTTATAAAAAAAAACCTCTTATATCTTTACAGACATAAGAGGTTCTTTATCCTGTCAATAACCTAGTAATTATTAATATTTTATTATTAATCTAGGTTATTTAATTTAACAGTTTTAGTTTTATACGAATCAAAACGGGATATCGTCATCAAAATCGCCCATTTCTTCTGAGGCTGCAGCGGTTGCAGGAGCTGGGGCCTGATTTGGCTTAGCAGCGGGCGCTTTAGTTTTTTGCATAGATTCCCCTGCTGGCGCGTTACGGCTATCTAGCATTTGCATTTCAGAGGCTACAATTTCAGTGGTATAGCGGTCAACGTTATTTTGATCTTGCCATTTTCTGGTTTTTAAGCTGCCTTCAACATAAACCTTAGAGCCTTTTTTTAGATATTCCCCGGCAATTTCTGCGAGACGTTTAAAAAACACTACTTTATGCCATTCAGTACGCTCTTGGGTCTCCCCAGTTTGTTTATCTTTCCAACTATCACTGGTTGCAAGGGTGATATTGGTCACAGCGTCTCCACTTGGCATATATCTTACTTCTGGATCTACCCCTAAATTGCCAACCAGAATTACTTTATTAATGCCTCTTGCCATAATTATCCCCTTTAAAATCAGTGTACAATTTATGCAATTTGAACAGTCTTTGGAAGTTGTAAATTCACTACCAATGATAACCAAATTAAGATCAACAGCATACACCATAATGTGATCCCAAACACGCCTAAGCTAGCATATAGGGCACCACCAATGCTGCCACCTAGAAAAATACCAAAAAATTGGAAAGTTGAATAAATCCCAAGTGCGCTGCCATAGCTATTGCTGGGTGCAGTTCGCGACACCATCGCTGGCAACACTGCTTCTAACAAAGTAAATGCAGTAAAAAATAGCACCAAAGCCCCTCCAACTTTCCACCAACTTAACCCATTGCCAGTTAACAGTAATTGTGAGAGACCTAACATGACAATGGTACTGCTAAAGATCCATTTTCCGGCGCTTTGATGTTCAATGCCTTTTAAACCAATTCGCATCAATAACAGCGCAACCAATAACACCGCACCATATAAGCACCACTGATTTTGTGGTGCCACTGGACTATATTGGACGATCAGTTTAGGAATAAATAAAAAAGAGGCCGTAAAAAAAGCATGTAAACATAAAATGCTGATATTTAAGCGCAGTAATTGAGGATTTTTTAAACTAGTTGCTATTTGAGTTACCAAGCTACGTTGGTTACTTAAAGAAGGTTGCAATGCTGGGATCTTATAATAAGTCCAGATAATAGCTAATAGTGATAAGCTAAATATACTTCCAAAAATCCCACTTAAACCAAAATGGCTATTAATCAATGGCCCTAACATCATAGCAAGTACAAAAGTGCCGCCTATAGTGATACCAATCACCGCCATTGCCGTGGCTCGATGTTGTGGTGCACTGACATCTGCAGCTAGAGCCATTAAGGTTGCCCCAATGGCGCCAGCCCCTTGTAAACTCCGTCCAATTAAGATCCCAACCATCGACGGTGAACAAGCTGCAACTAAGCTGCCAATTGCCATCATAGTTAAGCCCCCTAAAATCACTTGTTTGCGGCCGATCTTATCTGACAAATGGCCTAAGGGGATCTGAAAAATAGCTTGGGTCAAACCATAGCTTCCTATTGCCCAGCCTATCCATAGCGCGTTACCATCAGCTAAAGTATCAATATATAAAGGTAAAACTGGCAATACCATAAATAGGCCTAGCATTCGTAGTGCATATAAACCTGCGATTAACAAGATGGCAGTAATTTCATTACGGGTCATTTTACTCAACTTACCAAATTATGAATTTTGCATTAGGTGTATTAAACGCCGTATATTAGCAAGTTTGTGCAAGTACTGGAAAGAATATGAAACAAATTGTAGTAAGAGGTGCGCGCACGCATAATCTTAAAAATATTGATCTCAGTATTCCGCGCGACCAATTAGTGGTTATCACCGGATTATCTGGCTCAGGGAAATCTTCATTGGCCTTTGACACCCTCTATGCTGAGGGGCAGCGTCGTTATGTTGAGTCTTTATCGGCCTATGCACGCCAATTTCTGTCAGTGATGGAAAAACCAGATGTTGATCATATTGAAGGCTTATCGCCAGCGATTTCTATAGAACAAAAATCTACCTCACACAATCCCCGCTCTACCGTGGGAACAGTAACTGAAATTTATGATTACCTGCGTTTATTATATGCGCGCATTGGCGAGCCACGTTGTCCTGAGCATGATACCTCTTTAGAAGCGCAAACAGTTAGTCAAATGGTTGACAAGGTGTTAAGTTTGCCGGAAGGGACCAAACTAAGCTTAATGGCACCAGTGGTACGAAATCGTAAAGGGGAACATGTGCAATTGCTGCAACAGTTGCGCAGCAGTGGCTTTATTCGAGTTAAAATTAATGGAGAAGTTTACGAAATCAATGAGGCCCCCAAGTTAGATTTAAGAAAAAAACATACCATTGAAGTGATTGTCGATCGCATAAAAGTTCGTGAAGAAATGCGTACTCGTTTAGGGGATTCCTTTGAAACGGCGCTACAACTCAGTGATGGCTTAGCTAAAATCTTTTATGAAACACCTGATACAGAGCAACATGAACTATTATTTTCTGCCAATTATGCCTGTGCAGAATGTGGCTATAGTTTAATTGAATTGGAGCCACGCTTATTTTCGTTTAATAATCCAGCTGGTGCTTGCCCGCAATGTGATGGCTTAGGCGTTCGACAAATTTTTGATCCACAACGTGTCGTGCATCAGCCGCATATGAGCTTAAGTGCTGGCGCGCTATATGGTTGGGACCGACGCCATCCTTATTATTTTAGTATGCTGCAATCGTTAAGTAAGCATTATCAATTTGATTTAGATACTGTATTTAGTGAATTGCCGGTAGCAACCCAAAACCTTATTTTATATGGCAGTTCAGAAATTATTCACTTTAGTTATACCAATGAACGTGGGCAATCCCGAATTCGCAAACAGCCCTTTGAAGGGGTATTACCGATTTTAGAGCGCCGCTATAGAGATAGCGAATCCGATCAAGTAAAAGAAGAATTGGCACGCTTTATCGCCCAACAACCTTGTCCAAGTTGCAACGGAACTCGCTTACGCCAAGAGGCACGCCATGTATTTATTGCCCAACATGCGCTTCCCCAAATCAGTGCCTTTTCTATTGCGCAAGCTTTTACTTTTTTTCAGCGCTTAAAGTTAACCGGCAAACGCAAAAAAATTGCTGAAAAAATCACTAAAGAAATTATTTCCCGGTTACGTTTTTTAATGGATGTAGGCCTTAATTACTTAGCCCTAAATCGCACTGCCGATACGCTATCGGGGGGAGAGGCACAACGGATCCGCTTAGCCAGTCAAATTGGAGCTGGCTTAGTAGGCGTGATGTATGTCTTAGATGAGCCATCGATTGGCCTACATCAACGCGATAATGCCAAGTTGCTCGAAACTCTAAAACGTTTACGAGATTTAGGCAATACCGTGATTGTGGTAGAGCATGATGAGGAAGCCATTTTAGCGGCAGATTATGTATTAGATATAGGACCAGGCGCTGGAGTACATGGTGGGAAAGTAGTCGCTGCAGGCCCACCAGAAAAAATCAAAAAAAGCCGTGCCTCGATAACCGGGCAATATTTATCTGGGAAAAAAGCCATTGAGCTACCTAAAACAAGAAAGCCAATAGATAAGCAAAAAGTGATCACTATAGAACAGGCAAGTGGCAATAACTTACAAGCCATTACCGTAGATTTTCCTATTGGTTTAATGACTTGTATTACGGGAGTATCGGGCTCTGGCAAATCAACTTTAATTAATGGCACCCTTTATCCACTTGCAGCACATTTATTAAACCGTGCCAATTTACTTCACCATGCTCCCTATAAAACCCTTTCTGGATTAGAGCATTTAGATAAAGTGGTAGGCATTGACCAAAGCCCAATTGGCAGAACTCCACGCTCTAATGCTGCCACTTATACCGGATTATTTACCCATATTCGCGATCTCTTTGCCGCAACCCAAGAGGCGCGTTCGCGGGGTTATAAAGTGGGCCGCTTTAGCTTTAATGTTAAAGGAGGACGTTGCGAGGCGTGCCAAGGAGATGGCTTAATTAAAGTAGAAATGCATTTTTTAGCTGATGTCTATGTACTTTGTGATGTATGTCAAGGAAAACGTTATAATCCTCAAACCTTAGAAATTCATTACAAAGGCAAAAATATTTATGAAGTGCTTAATCTAACCGTAGAAGATGCCTTAGCGTTCTTTTCAGCTATTCCTGCCATTGAGCGTAAATTACAAACTTTAATGGATGTGGGGCTCTCTTATATTACCTTAGGTCAAAGTGCTATTACCCTATCTGGCGGTGAAGCGCAAAGGGTCAAATTAGCCAAAGAACTGTCACGCCGCGATACGGGGAGCACCTTATATATTTTAGATGAGCCCACCACAGGCTTACATTTCCAAGATATACAACAATTACTCGATGTTTTGCAGCATTTACAACAACGAGGCAACACTATTATTGTGATTGAACATAATCTTGATGTGATAAAAACCGCGGATTGGATCATTGATTTGGGGCCAGAAGGTGGAGACCAAGGTGGTAATTTAGTGGCAATGGGCACTCCAGAGCAAATTAGTAAATGTAAAAGCTCTTATACCGGAAAATTTTTAAAACCATTGCTTAAATAATAAGTCATTAATCACTATTGGTTACCACCACTATTTATTCTTTATTGCTAATCTAAATAAGCAATATAAGATCAGTCAATAAAAGTTACCCAATGGGTTTTTTAACTCTCTTAAGCTATTCTATGATTAAGCATTTAAAAAAATGCTGCACAATTATTTAAGCTTTTATAATTAACTTAAAATTTTAGTATGGCCATATCAATTGGGTTAATCAGCGAAAATATAGGAAAGCCATGAAAAAAATTTACCAGCTGCAAGTGATTGAAACCCCACGCTTATTAATCCGTCCCTTAAAAATTGGCGATGAATTTGAAATAGACCAAGCAATCGATCGCTCGCAAGCTACTTTAGCCAGATGGATGCCCTGGGCCCAAGCGTCTAATTTTGAAAAAACTCGTGAATTTGTAACGGAGAATGTTAAGGGGTGGCAAACCCAAACATTATCAAATTTTCCGATGGCGGTAATTTTAAAAACCGACAATAAAATTATTGCAGTTTCAGGATTTAATGAAAAAAGTAACTTAAAAACCCCTTATTTTGAAATCCGCTATTGGATTGACACGGAACGTGAAGGGCAAGGCTATGTGACTGAAATAGTGATTGCCTTAACTCGCTTTGCATTGCAATACCTAAAAGCAACTCGAGTTCAAATCTGTGTTCCAACTGAAAACAAACCCAGCATTGCGGTAGCAAAGCGCTGTGGTTTTATCGAAGAAGCCACTTTAAAAAATCATAGTGTAGATGGGGTTAGCAATGAAACAATGGACAGTTTAATTTTTGCCTGCTTTAAGGTGGCAACCTTGCCAGCCCAAGAGGTCAGCTGGCAATGTCATCAACCCATATAGCGTGACTTCTCAGCGCCCTTCTTATTTCGTTAGCCGTTGCTCGATAGTATCGAGACTTACGCAGCTTCCATAAGCAGAGACGAGTATCCAGGGGCCTTTAATTCCAGAACACCTTTATCACGGATATTGAGGGCGGCATTTAAGTCGCGAACTATATCCGTTACTCCGCAAGATGGACAGTCCCATTTGCGTACCGATAGTAGAGATGGATAGCGAACCAGACCATGTTCATTTGCTTATTTTGTACCCTTAAAAATTATCAATCAGCGTCATGGTCAATAATTTGAAAGCCGTTTCATCTCCTATTGCGACTTCAAAACTAAAAGCGCTGCCTTATGGTCACGCTCATACTTCGCTTGCACTGCTGAGGTGCGGCAATTGAAACTTTAAAAGCTTACGTAGAGCGTCAAGCAACGCCAGATTAAGCCGCTTTCGCGGCTTACACCTTATCTCCCCGCCCTCATCGGGCGAGAGTTTACGGCGAAATTGCTAATTTTTGCTAAGCCCCTTACATTTTATGTTTAGCTTTAGCCGCTAGATCAGGTTGCAAGGTGCCAGTTAATTTATGAAATAAAGTATTAAGCATATCTTTTAATTTATCCCATAGTCCATTATCAAATAAATTTTTTCCCAATTTTTTATCATGCACTTCAATATTGGTGTCGATTGCTTCAAATTTAAGCTCATTATTTTCAACCCAAATTTTAGAAGTGGCTGAAACATTGGCAATTGATTGTAAAGGATCTTGTGGCCTATATTCTTGGGTATTATCCATATTCATATAACTTTTTATTGCAAAAGATTCGGTAAATAATAAAGTACCATCTGCTTGCAGCTCAAATTTAGAATTTCTACTTTCGTTATCTATACTTAGATGCATATCGTTTACATTAAAAAAATATTGAAATATTAAATTTTGAGATGCATTTAAAAAACTACCTTGATGTGCATAATTACGCAAAAATTCTTTTATTTGTGGTTGGTCTTGGGATAGAAGGTTAATAAATTTTTCAACTTGCTTGTTATTTTGTTCTGGATCACTATTATCGTCTCCATCCCCTTTAAATGAAAAATCAGTTTTTTTATAAATTAAATTGTCTGAGTTATTAGCTAGGGGTTGGGTACTGTCTGTTCCTGGGTTTTTAAGATCTAATTGATTAAACCCTGGATCTTTACCTTGCCAGTGCACTGAAAATGTTGCTCGCTTAAAGTCTTTTAACACAGTATCGCTATCTGGTGGGTATTTATCACTGTCACACAAATTCAATAAATATTCTTTGGCATTCTTTGGCAGCGTAAGATCTTGAAATTTACTTAATAATTTTTTTTCTCTTGCTTTATCTAACTTAAATTGATTAGTGTAGCGCATAACATTAAACTCAGTGATTCATTAAATAATTTATTAGACAAATAACACCAATTTAAGTTCATTAACTTATATTATAAAATTAAGCAGGATTGGGATCCTTTAATTTAAGTCTTACCCATAAAAAAACCAGGCAAGCCTGGTTTTTTTAACAGCCAAATGGGAGAGTCACTAAGCGGTGGTCTCTTCCACTACCCGTTCTACCAACTCCACAATGGCCATCGGTGCAGCATCGCCATTACGAAAGCCACATTTTAAGACTCGAACATAGCCACCGGGGCGACTTTCATTACGTGGTCCAATATCGGTAAATAGCTTGCCTACCACATGGCTATCGCGTAACCGATTAAAAGCCAGTCGTCGATTGGCTAAGCTGTCTTTTTTAGCCAAAGTAATCAGCGGCTCTACCACCGAGCGCAAAGATTTCGCCTTGGGCAAAGTCGTGCGGATCACTTCATGTTTTAATAGTGAATTAGTCATATTTTGAAACATCGCTTTACGATGACTACTGGTACGACTAAATTTCCGACCTGAGTTACGATGACGCATAACGCTTCCTACTACTCTTGTTTGCTAACCATAAATTAAGAGACTTCTTTTTTTCTCTCTAAACTTGAAGGGGGCCATCCTTCCAATTTCATACCTAATGATAGGCCCTTGGTCACTAAAATATCTTTAATTTCAGTTAAAGACTTTTTACCAAGGTTGGGCGTTTTTAATAATTCCATTTCACTACGCTGAACTAAATCGCCAATATAATAAATATTTTCGGCTTTTAAGCAATTAGCGGAACGAACCGTTAACTCTAACTCGTCCACAGGACGTAGTAGAACTGGTGCCATCCCAATTTCTTTACGTTCTTCTTTAGGCTTTTCATCGCCTTTAAGATCGACAAAGACAGAAAGTTGCTCACCTAAAATTGTTGCAGCACGCCGAATGGCTTCTTCTGGATCAATGGTGCCATTGGTACGCAAATCAATCACCAGTTTATCTAAATCCGTTCGGCCTTCCACGCGTGCACTTTCTACACTATAGGCGACTCGGCTAATGGGACTAAAGGAAGCATCGATTTGTAAATGACCGACTTCCATGGTACCAGTTTCTGCTTCATCGGCAATACGACGTACCGTTGCTGGTTCATAACCGCGACCCCGTGCTACCGTTAACACCATTTTAAGGCTGGTATTAGTGGTTAAGTGAGCCAATACATGGGTTGGATTAATCACTTCAATGCCATGGTCTAATTGAATGTCTGCAGCGGTAACCGGACCTTCTCCAGATTTTTCAAGATGCAATTGCACTTCATCATTAAAATCGCCTTGCATTTTAAAGGCAATATCTTTGATATTGAGTAAAATTTCAATTACATCTTCTTGTACACCTTCAATGGCAGTGTACTCATGCAGTACCCCGTCAATTTGTACTTTAACGGCTGCGCACCCTGGCATAGAAGAAAGCAAAATTCTGCGTAATGCATTGCCCAAAGTATGCCCAAAGCCACGCTCAAGCGGCTCCATAATGATCCGTGCATGATGCTTACCCATCTCCTGGACATTGATAGAGCGAGGCTTTAAAAAATCAGTAACCGATCGTTGCATGGTAAGGAATTCCTCCGCTATTGGTTACTTAGAGTATAGCTCTACAACTAATTGCTCATTAATATCTGACGGTAATTCGTCGCGATCAGGAACTCTTTTATAAGTACCTGAATAATTTTTAAATTCTACATTTACCCAGTCAACCGTGTCATGGTCTTCCGCCAATTTTAAGGCTTCCTGGACTCGAACTTGTGCCTGACTTTTCACTCGAACCGATACCACATCGCCTACTGCCACTTGAAAAGACGGAATATTAACTGTTTTTCCATTGACTAAAATGGCTTTATGCGAAACCAATTGACGTGCTTCACGACGGGTTAAAGCATACCCCATTCTATAGACCACATTATCTAAACGTGATTCTAATAATTGTAATAAAATCACCCCGGTAGGGCCTTTTACACGGTCTGCCTCAGTGTACATCCGACGAAATTGCTTTTCTAATACACCATATTTCATCCGTAGCGCTTGTTTCTCAGCGAGCTGCAAGCCATAGTTGGTTTCTCTGCGGCGGCGCTGCCCGTGTTGGCCTGGCGGTGTACTTAACTTACATTTAGTTTCCAAGTCACGCGATTTAAATTCTAAATTCTTGCCATAACGCCTGGCAATTCTGCAAGTAGCCCCAGTATATCTTGCCATATAAATTTACCATCCAATCTAAAAAAATCTAATTTACACACGACGCTCTTTGGGTGGCCGACATCCATTAAAAGGAATGCGCGTCACATCATAAATAGCGGTAACCGAGACATGTTCACGCACTGCGCGAATCGATGCATCACGTCCGGGTCCAGGACCACAAACGCGTACTTCAGCACTTTCTGCCCCATAGGTTTCTTTTACCTTTAGCACAGCTTTGCTGGTGGCAATTTGCCCGGCAAAAGGCGTACTTTTACGTGAACCACGAAAACCACAGCCTCCTGCTGTTGCCCAGGCTAGAACATTACCTTTAACATCTGATACGGTAGTTAAGGTATTATTGAAAGAGGCATGTACATGAATAATAATATCTGTAATTAGCCTTTTGACTCGTTTTTTGCGCGGGGCTGCACCCTTTGCTTTATTTTCGTCTTCAGTGCCTGCTGCTACTGAGGAGGTTGGCGCATTTGACATAGCTACTATCCCATCACCCTGTTATCTCAAATTTGATTATCGTTTTACTTGCTTGCCGCGTGGCCCTTTACGGGTCCTGGCATTGGTCCTGGTTCGTTGTCCGCGTAGCGGCAAATTGCGTCGATGACGATGCCCGCGATAACAACTAATGTCACGTAACCGTTTAATGGCCATAGACACTGCGCGTCTTAAGTCCCCTTCCAATTTAATGGTGCCACAAACCTCTTGAATTGCGCGCACTTGCTGCTCATCTAGGTTTTGGACTTTAAGCTGCATAGGCACCCCAGCCTTTTCGCAGATAAACTTAGCACGGGTAATTCCAATGCCGTATACATCTTGCAACGCAACCCAAATATGCACACCCGATCTTAAGGGGACGTTTTGAACTCGAACAACCGCCATATTAATTTTTTCTCCCAGCTAAATGAAGCTAAGCAGCCGCACCAGACTACTGCACGTTACCTTTATTGTCAAAATTACTTCTTAAGAAGCGCTTTAACTAACCTTGGCGTTGTTTATGCCGTGGATTATCTTTACACACCACAAACAACGTCTTTGAATTACGCTTGGTACGCGCAACAATTTTACAACTTTTACATATTTTTTTTACTGAAGCCCGTACTTTCATATTGCCTTCCTCATCTTAAAATTCCCATGCCACCTGGGCCACCAGATTGACGCCCTTTTAAGTTCGCCTTGCGCATCAAAGATTCATATTGCTGGGACATGAGATGGGACTGCACTTGCGCAATAAAATCCATCACCACTACCACGATAATTAATAGGGAGGTGCCACCAAAATAAAAGGGTACTTGCCAACCCAAGATCAAGAACTCCGGCAACAAAGCCACTGCGGTTATATACATTGCGCCGATAAAAGTCAAGCGTGTCATTACTTTATCAATATACGCAGCGGTATTTTCCCCGGGTCGGATCCCTGGGATAAAGGCCCCTGCACGCTTTAAATTATCCGCGGTTTCGCGCGGATTAAACACCAAAGCGGTATAGAAAAAAGCAAAAAAGATAATTGCCGCCCCAAGCAAGGTAATATACAACGGTTGCCCAGGCGCCAAAGCCATCCCAATATCAGTCAACCAGCTTGCCTCATTAGCATGCCCAAACCATTGGCTAATAGTGGCAGGGAACAAAATAATACTTGATGCAAAAATCGGCGGGATCACCCCTGCCATATTGACTTTTAACGGTAAGTGACTTTGTTGCGCCGCATACATCCGTTTCCCTTGTTGTCGCTTAGCATAATTGACGGTAATTCGGCGTTGACCGCGTTCAATAAACACTACAAATGCGGTAATGGCCAATAAAATCGCCAATAAACAAATCAACGCAATTGGCTGCATCGCCCCTTGACGCACTTGTTCAAAGGTATTGGCAATGGCCGAAGGTAATCCCGAAGCAATACCGGCAAAAATAATGAGTGAAATCCCATTACCGACGCCACGCTCAGTGATTTGTTCGCCTAACCACATTAAAAACATGGTTCCCGTTACCAAGGTCACCACCGTGGTAAAATGAAACATCATGCCAGGCATAATAACCGATTCTGAACCGGTTAAAAAGCTGGCCATACCAAAGGCTTGAAAAGTGGCCAACAGCAAGGTGCCATAGCGCGTATATTGGCTAATTTTACGTCGACCTGACTCACCTTCTTTTTTAAGTTGTTCTAGTTGTGGCGAGACAGCACTTAATAGCTGAATAATAATCGACGCCGAAATATAAGGCATAATGCCTAACGCAAAAATCGACAGTCGTTGTAGTGCGCCACCAGAAAATAAATTAAATAGCCCCAAAATTCCTTGTTGGCTATTAGAAAATATTTCCGCTAGACGTCCCGCATCCAGTCCCGGTACCGGAATATGCGCCCCAATCCGGTATACAATTAAACCAAAAAAGACAAAGGCTAGACGACCTTTTAGCTCATCTAGTCCGCCTTTATTGCTTTTAGAAGGAGAAGAGGTTGCCATTTAACTAGTCCTCAATTTTGCCACCTGCCGCTTCAATTGCTGCACGTGCACCTTTGGTAACCCCAATCTTTATGCCTTTAACGGTATAAGCTTGGCTTACTTCACCACTTAAGATGAGTTTGACAAATTTTTTGTCACCGCGGATCACATTAGCTTGTTTAAGAGTGTCCAAGGTTACAATTTGACCACTCAGTTTGGCCAATTCCCCTAAACGCACTTCAGCTCGGTCTAGCGATTTTAAAACTGTAAAACCCACTTTAGGTAAGCGACGTTGCAGCGGCATTTGCCCACCTTCAAAGCCCACTTTGTGGTAACCCCCAGAACGCGCTTTTTGGCCTTTTACCCCACGTCCGCAGGTTTTGCCCACACCGCTGCCGGTTCCCCGACCTAGGCGCTTACCAACTTTTTTAGCGCCTGGTGCCGGTTGAATACTATGTAAATTCATACCTACCCCTCAACTTTTAATAAGTAGTGGATTTTATTCATCATGCCACGGTTTTCTGGTGTATCGATGACTTCAACTTGATGACGGATCCGTCGCAAGCCTAAGCCCCGAGCACAAGCAATATGCGCTTTATGCCGTCCATGTAAACTGCGCAGCAACGTGACTAACACTGTCTTATCTGCTGAATTTGTTACTTTATTCATGTTCTTGACCCATTACTTCGCTGACCGTTTTGCCACGTTTTTCTGCAATGGCTTCGGGCGAATGAGTACTAGCGAGCCCTTTCAATGTGGCGCGGGCCACATTAATGCTGTTGGTTGAGCCATAACATTTTGCTAATACATCTTTCACGCCCGCCACTTCAAAAATGGCCCGCATGGCCCCCCCAGCAATGATTCCAGTCCCTTGTGATGCTGGCTTCATAAATACTTTCGAGGCACCATGATTGGCGATAATTGTATGATGTAAAGTATGATTACTTAACGGTACATCCACTAAATTACGTCTTGCCGATTCCATTGCTTTGCGGATCGCCTCTGGTACTTCGCGGGCTTTACCCCGTCCAATTCCAACGCGCCCGTTGCGATTGCCAACCACAGTTAAGGCAGAGAAACCAAAAATCCGGCCACCTTTGACCACTTTGGCGGTTCGACGAACTGCTACTAATTTTTCTTCATATTGACCATCAGTTTTTTGGTCTTGCTTAGCCGCCATATCTACCCCTTTACACCACTAAACCATTTTCACGAGCACTGCTTACTAATGCCGCCACGCGTCCATGGTATTTAAAGCCAGAACGATCACACGCCACTTGCTCAACCCCTGCAGCTTTGGCCCGTTCAGCAATTAATTGCCCAACGACTTTCGCTGTTGCTACTTTGCCCCCTTCTAAAGGTTGCTGCGCGCGAATAGCTGCTTCAAGGCTAGAAGCACAAGCTAAAACTTTGCCATTGAGAGGTGCCAAGATTTGAGCATAAATATGATTGGCACTCCGATGAATACTGAAACGCAAAGTACCATTTTCATAGCCTTGGCGTTTAATTTTGGAGCGAGTTTTTGTTGCTCGCTTTAATCTTTGTAAGCGCTTATTCATAACCACTGCCTTAAAACCTATTTCTTCTTAGTTTCCTTTAAAAGGATGCGCTCATCTGCATAGCGAATACCTTTACCTTTATAGGGCTCAGGTTCACGCACCCCATTTTGGATGCCACGAATGTTTGCAGCAGCTTGGCCCACCAATTCTTTATCAATCCCACTGACCGTAATTTCGGTCACACTAGGAACCGCCAAATCGATGCCTTTAGGTGCGGTATAGGCCACTGGATGAGACAGACCTAAGGTCAAGTCTACTTTATGACAGCCATCACTGGTTGTCCCCGCCTGGGCACGATACCCCACGCCCACCAAGGTTAGCTTTTTAGTAAACCCTTGCGAGACACCCAAAATTTGATTTTGTAATAGGGCTCGAAAGGTGCCTCTTAAAGCATCTCCATTGGCTGTATGCTCTTTTGCATCAATTGTCAAAATATTGTCATTTTTTGTAATTAAAATCGCGCTAGGAAGCGTTTTAACTAATTCACCCTTCGCCCCTTTTACAGTGACTTGTTGGGCATCTATAGTCACATCGACACCCTGCGGAATTTCTATCGGTTTTCTACCAACCCTTGAGGCCATGAGAGAGCTCCTTTACGCTACTATACAAAGGACTTCGCCACCTTCTCCTGCAGCCTGAGCATCTCTGGCTGACATGATACCTTTGGAGGTTGAAATAATGGCAACCCCAAGCCCATCCATCACTTTAGGCAATTCATCTTTACCTTTATATTGCCGCAAGCTAGGACGACTGACCCTTTGCACCAGTTCAATTACTGGCTTGTTGTTATGATACTTTAAACTAATTGTTAATTCTGGCTTTAATTTGGTACCAACCACCTCAAAACCATTAATATACCCTTCACTTAACAACACTTTGGCAATGGCCGTTTTGGCTTTAGAAGCCGGCATCATTACTTGGTGCTTCGTTGCAGATTGTCCATTACGAACTCGGGTAAGCATATCTGCAATAGGGTCTTGCATACTCATTAATTATTTCCCCTACCAGCTGGACTTAACAAGACCAGGCACCTCACCTTGCATAGCAAGACGCCTTAATTCATTGCGAGCCAATTTAAATTTACTATATACACCTCGTGAACGACCGGTTCGTTGACAACGATGTGTTAACCGGGTTGCACAAGAATCTTTAGGCAATTTTTCAATTTCCGCCAACACCGCAAATTTTTCAGTTAAATTTAAGGTGCCATCATTTAAACGAAGCCGCAGCGCTTTGCGCTTAGCTTGTTTAAGTTTTGTTAATTTTTCTCGCTTTGTTTCGCGTCGAACCATCCTCTGACTTGACATATTGACTAACCTTCTGCCTGGACTTTAGTAGGAAGTTCACGGAATGGGAAATTAAATGCTTTTAGTAATGCATAACCTTCCTCATCCGTTTTAGCGGTAGTGGTAATGGTAATATTCAAGCCCCGCACTTCATCGACTTTGTCATATTCAATTTCTGGAAATACAATCTGTTCTTTAACGCCCATATTGTAATTGCCTCTTGAATCAAAAGCACGAGGATTTACCCCGCGAAAATCTCGGGTACGCGGCAACGCAATGCTAATCAAGCGGTCTAAAAATTCGTACATATGCGTTTGGCGCAATGTCACTTTACAGCCAATAGGCCAACCCTCACGGATTTTAAAGCCAGCCACAGAATTTTTAGCTAAAGTAACCACGGCTTTTTGCCCAGCAATCTCGGTCAGATTTTGCTGAGCTGCCTGGATCACTTTCTTATCCTGAGCAGCTTTGCCTACGCCCATATTAAGGACAATCTTTTCGATTTTAGGCACTTGCATCACATTTTGGTAATTAAATTGCGCACTTAATGCCGGTACCACTTTTTCTAGATAGTACTTTCTTAAACGCGCCATACCTTCTGGTTTTACTTGTACGGCACTGGTTTTCTTAGACATCGACCACCTCACCTGTTGACTTAAAGGTACGTACCTTACGTCCGTCGTCTAAAAACTTAAAGCCAACACGGTCTGCTTTTTTCGCCACTGGATTATACAGTGCGATATTAGAAGCATGAATTGGGGCTTCTTTAGGGACAATTCCACCGGGTTTTTCCCGTTGAGGATTGGCTTTAACATGCTTTTTAACCACATTAATCCCTTCAATTAGCAACCATAAACCAGTAGTTGGCCGTTTTTTCTTGCGAAGTACGCTCAGAACTTTACCTGTGCGACCTTTGTCTTTGCCTGCGATAACCATTACAGTATCGTCTTTGCGGATTTTGTTCATTCTCCCCTCACTTCTTACAGCACTTCGGGCGCTAAAGAAATAACCTTCATAAAATTATTACGCAATTCGCGCGTTACCGGCCCAAATATACGCGTTCCAATCGGTTGTTTTTGCGCATTTAACAAGACCGCTGCATTACCATCAAAGCGGATCAGCGAACCATCATCGCGGCGAACTCCATCACGAGTTCTTACCACTACAGCCAGTAAAACGTCCCCTTTTTTCACTTTTCCACGTGGAATCGCTTCTTTAACGGTTATTCGAATCACATCACCTACCCGTGCATAACGGCGACGTGATCCTCCTAGCACCTTGATGCACATCACCCGACGGGCACCGCTATTATCCGCCACGCCAAGAACGCTTTGCATCTGAATCATTTGTAGCTCTCCGTTATCCCCAACTACCAGAGCCTCAAGCTAACCACTAAAACCCCAGTCTTGGGTGGTAAGAGCCTGTGCTCGATAAAGATTTAACCTAACTGGCTTATGCCTGTTCAATAACCTGCACCAGCTGCCATGTCTTGGTTTTAGAGATTGGGCGTATTTGCTTTATCTCTACCAAGTCGCCTAATTTACTTAGGTTATTTGGATCATGAACATGACATTTAGATTTCTTACGCTCAACCTTTCCGTAGCGAGGATGGCGTTTGGCCCATTCTACCACAACAGTACGAGTTACTTGCCTTTTATCACTGGTTACGCGACCCGAAACTGTCCGTTCTACTTTTTGTTCTGAGCTCATTTAGGCTCTCCTCTGTACTTCACAGATGATGGTTCTCAAGCGAGCAATATTTTTTTTGTTCAACTTAAGTAAATGAGTTTTAGCCAGTTGACCGGAACCATGACGCATTTTTAACTTGAATTGCTCTTTGACTAACTCTTGGAGCTGGTCTTGTAACCCTTTCAAATCTTGGTTGCGAAGATCTACTGCTTTCATCACATCACCGTCCTTTCAATAAACTCTGCAGTGACTGATAATTTTGCAGCCGCTAACTTAAATGCCTGCTCAGCCACCTCACGTGAAACCCCTTCAATTTCATATAACATGGTGCCTGGCTGAACTAATGCAACCCAGTACTCCACATTACCTTTCCCTTTCCCTTGTCTAACTTCCAAAGGCTTTTGTGTAATGGGTTTATCTGGAAAAATCCGGATCCAGATTTTACCTCCCCGTTTCACATAACGACTCATAGCACGTCGAGCCGCTTCAATTTGTCTAGCGGTGATTCGACCACGAGTTGTTGCCTTTAAGCCAAATTCGCCAAAGCTTACTTTATTGCCTCGTTGGGCAAGCCCTCGATTGCGACCTTTGTGCTGTTTGCGATATTTTGTGCGTTTTGGTTGCAGCATACCTAACCTCTACTTTTCTTCCACTGCAGGTGTCGCAGCACTGTCTTGACGGCGCCCTAAAACTTCACCTTTAAATATCCAAACCTTAACCCCTATAATTCCATAAGTGGTTTTGGCATTGGCCTGTGCATAATCTATATCTGCTCTAAAAGTATGGAGAGGAACGCGGCCTTCTCGGTACCACTCGGTTCGGGCAATTTCTGCTCCGCCCAAGCGCCCGGCTACACATATCTTAACGCCTTCTGCCCCTAAGCGCATGGCATTAGTCACTGCACGCTTCATGGCTCGACGAAACATAACCCGTCGTTCCAGTTGCTGAGCAACGCTCTCTGCAACCAAACGCGAATCTAATTCTGGGCGCCGAATTTCTTCAATATTAATATTGACTGGCACACCCATGATCTTGGCGACTTGTTGGCGTAATTGCTCAATGTCTTCACCTTTACGACCAATAACCACACCAGGTCGTGCCGTATAGATAGTGATCCTAGCATTACGCGCCGGGCGTTCAATCTGGATGCGACTGACAAAAGCATCTTTTAATCTTTTCTTTAAAAAATCGCGAGTTTTAATATCACTCAATAGCATGTCTGCATAATTTGCAGAACTGGCATACCACATCGAGCGATGGGTTTCCGTAATGCCTAACCGAATCCCAGTGGGATGTACTTTTTGACCCATTGCGCCCTCACTTACCTCATTTCGTCTCAGAGACCACTACGTGGATATGACTGCGGCGCTTAATAATCCGCGCGCCCCGACCTTTTGCTCGAGCAGCATAACGCTTTAATGTTGGGGCTTCATTAACAAAAATACGTTTCACCCACAGCTCATCAATGTCTGCACCCTCATTATGCTCTGCATTAGCAATAGCAGATTCAATAATTTTTTTAACCAGGGGGGCCCCTTTTTTGTTAACAAATGCCAACTTTTGGATGGCCTTGGCAACCGCGAGTCCTCTGACTTCATTAATAATGAGGCGCGCCTTTTGTGGCGAAATCCCCACATTTCTTAAAATCGCAGAGACTTCCATTACTTCTTGCCTCCTTTCGTTTTCTTATCGCCAGCATGGCTACGAAAGGTGCGAGTCATTGCAAACTCACCTAATTTATGCCCGACCATATTTTCGTTGACCACAACCGGCACAAAGATTTTGCCATTATGAATCATCAATGTAACGCCTAAAAAATCAGGCAATACTGTGCTACTTCGGGACCAGGTACGCACCACGATTTTACCGCGAGCCCCTGCTTTTGCTTTCTCTTTTTGAACCTTATCTAACAGACTTGGACTGCAATAAGGCCCTTTTTTCAATGAACGAGCCATTGGTTAACCCCTTTCACTCTTCTTACCACGACGGCGGACAATAAACTTGTTAGAGACTTTCGTTTTCTTACGCGTTTTCTTACCTTCGGGCTTACCTTTAAAGTTACAAGGCGGTCGACCTCCAGAAGTACGTCCCTCGCCTCCGCCTAATGGATGATCGATGGGATTTTTTGCCACCCCTCGAACAGTAGGACGAATGCCACGCCAGCGTTGCGATCCGGCCTTACCAATTACCCTTAGACTATTTTCTGCATTACCGACTTCACCAATCACTGCTTTACATTCAGTAAAAATTTTACGCATCTCACCAGAACGTAAGCGAATGGTTGCATAAGAGCCTTCTCTAGCCAGTAACTGCACATAGGTGCCAGCACTTCTGGCAATTTGAGCGCCCTTACCGGGTTTTAGCTCCACATTATGGATCACTGCCCCGACCGGAATGTTACTTAACGGTAAGCAATTGCCAACCTTAATCGGTGCCTCTGGGCCAGACACTACTGCTTGCCCCACCACTAAATTTTTAGGAGCTATAATATAACGCCGTTCGCCGTCGCTGTACACTAATAGTGCAATATTTGCGGTGCGATTGGGATCATATTCAATTCGCTCAACTTTTGCCGGCACCCCATCTTTAGTGCGTTTAAAGTCAATCTCACGCAAGTTACGTTTATGTCCGCCACCCCGATGGGCAACCGTAACTCGGCCCATATTATTGCGACCATGAGTTCTTTTCTTGCTACGCGCTAAGCTTTTTAGCGGGCGACCTTTATGCAAGCCTTCGGTCTTGATATTGATCTTAAAACGCTGACCTGGCGTTACAGGCTTGAGTTCAATAACTGCCATCGTAGTACCTTAATTATTCAGCCTCAAAATTAATTTCATGTCCTGGGGCTAGCTTTACATACGCTTTTTTTCGCAGTTTGGTTCGCCCTTTGCGACCTCCAAACTGAACCTGCGTTCTGCCTAGCACCGCAGTCCTGACGGCTTCAACTTTGACACCAGGAGTAAAATATTCCACGGCATCTTTGATTTCATGCTTAGATGCACTAGGCAAAACCCAAAATGCATAAGAATTTTCTCGCTCACCAGCTTGGGTCGATTTTTCAGACACCAATGGCGCAACGAGCACTTGAGTTAGCCTGCTAAGGCGCTGCTCATTCATCCTAATGCCTCCTCGATTTTACGCACTGCATCTACTGTCATAATGACATGATCAAATTTAAGCAATTTTACCGGATCCACCGCCTCAGCTTCGCGCACCATCACTTGAGGTAAATTGCGCGAGGCTAAGTATAAGCTTTCTTCAATCTGATCAGAGACAATCAATACATTGTTTAAGCCTAAATCTGCCAACTTAGTAACCAATTCTTTGGTTTTAGGCTGGCTCATACTAAAGCTATCCACAATTAATAACCGATGTTGTCTCACCAGCTCTGATAAGATGGATTGCATCGCACCGCGATACATCTTCTTATTCACTTTTTGCTCATAACTACGCGGTCTAGCTGGGAAGGTGACACCACCTCCACGCCAAACTGGGCTACGAATGGTCCCCGCACGGGCCCGTCCAGTGCCTTTCTGACGCCAAGGTTTACGATTGCTCCCTTGAACTTCAGCACGATTTTTTTGCTTTTGTGTTCCAGCTCGATGACCCGCTAAATGAGCGACCACCACTTGGTGCACAAGTGCTTCATTAAATTCCCGACCAAAGGCGACGTCAGAAACTTGTATCTTTTGTACATTACCCCCGCCGGGCGTTGTTACAGAAAGTTCCATCAACTCCCCCTTTAAGCAGTGGTTGCTACGGCAGTCGCTTTAACAGCGGACTTTACGATGACATTTCCGCCTGGCGCACCAGGTACGGCGCCACGAATAAGCAATAAATTTGATTCAATATCCACTTTGATAATTTCCAGGTTTTGAACAGTACATCTGACAGCCCCTAAATGGCCTGCCATCTTTTTGCCTTTAAATACACGGCCTGGACTTTGGTTTTGACCAATTGAGCCCGGCGCACGATGCGACAATGAATTACCATGGGTTGCATCTTGAGTTCTAAAGTTATGGCGTTTAACCACCCCAGCAAAGCCCTTCCCTTTGGATGTCGCAATGACATCAATTATCTGTCCTGCTTGAAACAAATCTACTTGAATACTATCCCCAACTTTATAAGTAGAGGTGGCATCGGTAGTAAATTCCCATAAGCCACGACCTGCTTCTAAATTTGCTTTGGCATAGTGCCCAGCTAATGGCTTAGTCACTCGATTTGCTTTACACGAACCCGTCGTGACTTGAATTGCCGTATAACCCTCGTTGTGTTGTGTTTTTACCTGCGTCACATTATTGGGCAATATTTCCAAGACAGTTATCGGGAGCGAAACGCCCGCTTCGGTAAACATCCTGGTCATGCCGACTTTACGACCAACCAAACCAATTGTCATCTTAACCCCCTACCTCAACGGCTTTTGCACGTTGGGTTTCTTTACTAACCTTAATTTTAATGCTTAGCTGACTGCAATTTGCACATCAACCCCGGCAGCCAAATCAAGTTTCATTAACGCATCCACTGTTTTATCAGTCGGCTCTGCGATAATCACTAATCGATTATGGGTACGGATTTCATATTGATCGCGCGCATCTTTATCCACATGCGGCGAAATCAATATAGTAAAACGCTCAATATGCGTTGGCATGGGAATTGGCCCACGAACCTGTGCCCCAGTACGTTTTGCCGTATCCACAATTTCCTTTGCAGATTTATCGATAATTGAATGATCGAATGCTTTTAAGCGTATTTTAATTAGTTGGCTCTTTTTCATGATTGCATTGGGCCTCTATTCACCTCTAATCCGTTACTTTCCACCGCGCAGGCGGATTACTTCTTCTGCCACATTAGAAGGCGCTTCAGCATAACGTGCAAATTCCATAGAATAGGTTGCACGACCTTGGGTTGCAGAGCGCAGTGTGGTGGCATAGCCAAACATTTCGGATAATGGAACATCCGCATTAATGACTTTGCCTGAAGGGGAATCATCCATGCCATGCATAATGCCACGGCGACGATTAAGATCTCCCACGACGTCTCCCATATGTTCCTCGGGGGTCACCACTTCAACCGCCATCATTGGCTCTAATAGTTTGGCACCTGCTTTTACCGCCCCTTCTTTGAAACCGATAGACGCGGCAACTTTAAACGCCATTTCATTAGAATCGACATCATGATAGGAACCATCAAATAGCGCGACCCGAACGTCAACCACCGGATAACCAGCTAAGACCCCGTTTGCCATTTGTTCTTGGATCCCTTTAGAAACCGCCCCAATATATTCACGAGGGACCGCGCCGCCTTTAATTTCATCTACAAATTCATAGCCAGCGCCAGGCTCTCTGGGCTCCAATCTTAGCCAAACGTGTCCATATTGACCACGTCCACCTGATTGACGTACAAATTTGCCTTCTTGTTCGATGACTTTAGTAATTGATTCGCGATATGCAACTTGCGGATTTCCAACATTGGCTTCCACTGAAAATTCGCGCTTTAAGCGGTCAATTAAAATTTCTAAATGCAGCTCACCCATTCCTGACATAATGGTTTGACCCGATTCTTCATCGGTTGCCACTCTAAAGGAAGGGTCTTCGCGGGCTAAACGCCCCAGGGCCACCCCCATTTTTTCTTGATCTGCTTTAGTTTTAGGCTCAATCGCCACTGAAATCACCGGATCAGGAAATTCCATCCGCTCTAAAATAATCGGTTGATTTAAATCACATAAGGTTTCACCGGTGGTGGTATCTTTTAAGCCCACAACTGCTGCAATATCCCCAGTGCAAATCTGTTTAATTTCTTCACGGTGGTTGGCATGCATTTGTAACATACGCCCAAAACGTTCTTTTTTGTTTTTAATGGAATTTAATACCATTGCCCCAGCCTCTAAAGTGCCAGAATAAACTCTAAAGAAGGTTAAGGTACCCACAAAAGGATCATTCATAATCTTAAAGGCCAACGCCGAAAACGGGGCGTTATCTTTGGCTTCACGTACCAATACTTCATCAGAATCAGTCAAGCTACCATGAACCGGCAGCACATCTTCAGGCGAAGGTAAGTAATGAATGACCGCATCTAACATGGCTTGCACACCTTTATTTTTAAAGGCAGAACCACAAAAGATCGGTACAATTTCATTTTGTACAGTTCGCACTCGAATTGCGGCACGAATTTCTTCAATAGAAAGGGTTTCCCCTTCTAAGTACTTATTCATTAACTCTTCATTGACTTCTGCTGCCGCTTCCACCATTTTTTCATGCCATTTGGCACATTCATCTTGCATTGCCTCAGGAATTGGCTTGGCTTCGTAGCTTAGGCCTTTAGTGGAATCATCCCAATAAATGGCTTGCATAGAAATTAAGTCAATGACGCCTTCAAAATTTTCTTCCGCGCCAATTGGCAACTGCATTGGCACCACATTGGCGCCTAAGCGGGTGCGCATTTGTTCTACTACGCGTAAAAAGTTTGCCCCAGCCCGGTCCATTTTATTGACAAAGGCAATCCGCGGCACTTTATATTTATTGGCTTGACGCCATACCGTTTCCGATTGCGGCTCAACGCCTCCAACCCCACAAAAGACAGCACATGCGCCATCTAATACGCGTAAAGAACGTTCAACTTCTATAGTAAAGTCAACGTGGCCAGGGGTATCAATAATATTGATCCGATATTCGGGCAGATCTTGATCCATGCCTTTCCAAAAACAAGTGGTGGCCGCTGAGGTAATAGTGATCCCCCGCTCTTGTTCTTGCGCCATAAAATCCATTACCGCTGCCCCATCGTGAACTTCGCCAATTTTATGCGAAACTCCGGTATAGAATAAAATTCTTTCAGTGGTAGTCGTTTTACCTGCATCAATATGGGCCATGATGCCTATATTTCTTGTTCGATTTAATGGTGTCTTACGCGCCACGTGAGCTCCTGCACTGAGATAACCAAGGATTTACCATCTAAAATGGGAGAAAGCTTTATTTGCTTCGGCCATACGGTGGGTTTCTTCTCTTTTCTTAACTGCCCCCCCTTTACCACGACCGCTACCACTTTCGGCATCGGCGGCATCTAGGATTTCTGCAGCAAGTCGACCGGCAAGCCCTTTTTCACTGCGTTTGCCGGCATAATCTACCAACCAACGCATCGCCAAGGTTGAACCTCGTTCTGGGCGCACTTCCATTGGAATTTGATAAGTTGCCCCACCTACGCGGCGTGATTTAACCTCAACCATAGGTCGAACATTATCTAAGGCTTGTCTAAAAATTTCAATTGGGTCTACTTTGGCACGTAACTTAATCGCATCAAAAGCACCATACACCACTTGCTCGGCAATGGATTTTTTACCATCTACCATAATATGGTTAATAAATTTAGCTAACAGCTCACTTCCGTATAAGGGATCTGGTAGCGTTTTTCTTTTTGCGACGACTCTTCTTCTAGGCATTACTTACATTCCTAACCTTTTTAAGAAACTGTGGCTACTTATGCAGCGCGCTTGTTCTTGGGACGTTTAGCACCATATTTGGAACGGCCTTGGCGGCGTTTTGCCACACCAGCAGTATCTAAACTACCCCGAACAATATGATAACGTACCCCGGGTAAATCCTTGACTCGACCGCCACGGATTAATACCACCGAATGTTCTTGAAGGTTATGTCCTTCACCACCAATATAAGCCGTAACTTCGTAACCGTTGGTTAACTTAACCCGGCATACTTTACGTAATGCGGAGTTGGGCTTTTTCGGCGTAACAGTATATACCCGTGTGCACACACCTCTGCGTAAGGGGCAGGCCATGAGCGCAGGGCTTTTAGAGGTGCGCTTAATGCTGCTGCGTCCTTTACGAACTAACTGATTCACTGTTGCCATATTGTATTTATCACTCCTCAGTTCTGCTTTGCTTTTGGCTTATGGTTAGCAGTAATAAAAAAACGGGCACTCACCGTCACATAACATGCGAAGGCGAATGCTAAAGTTATTTGGCGCTTAAGTCAAGCCCCAAGTTAAAGAACTACCGCAAATTAGCTATGTAGTTCATTGTTATGGCCGGCACTATACCGGCCATGCAAGTTTTTAAGACTTGCGTTGTAGATTTTACCTCTAACCCGAAGCAGAAGAATTTAACGCCTCGCTTAATGCGTGCTCTACTTCACTTGCGGTGACTTTCTTCGTTTGACCATCGCCAGTGTCTAACTGATGCTTACGGCGCGCATTATGATAAGCCAAGCCAGTCCCTGCGGGAATGAGTCGCCCTACAATAACGTTTTCTTTAAGGCCGCGCAACTCATCTTTTTTACCACTGACTGCTGCTTCGGTTAATACCCGGGTGGTTTCTTGGAATGAAGCCGCCGAGATAAAGGATTCGGTCGCCAATGAAGCTTTGGTGATCCCTAACAGTACCCGTTCAAAATCGGCCACCATTTTATTATCTTTGGTCAATAAAGTATTAAGATGTACTACTTTATTGATTTCTTCAGTCTCACCGGCTAAGAATTTCGAATCACCAGATTCGGAAATAATCACTTTGCGCAACATTTGACGCACAATAACCTCAATATGCTTGTCATTGATATTTACCCCTTGCAGTCGGTAAACATCTTGCACTTCATTGACAATATAATTGGCCAGTGCACTCACCCCAAGTAAGCGCAAAATATCATGCGGATTGGGTGCGCCCTCAGCAATCACTTCGCCTTTTTCTACGTGCTCCCCTTCAAATACCCCAACATGGCGCCATTTAGGGATCAATTCTTCATGGGTCGCATTGTTAGGTGGCGTAATCACCAAACGGCGTTTCCCTTTGGTTTCTTTACCAAAACTAACTACCCCAGAAATTTCAGCTAAGATAGCAGACTCTTTAGGCTTACGCGCCTCAAATAAGTCCGCGACTCGGGGTAAGCCCCCAGTAATATCTCGAGTTTTAGAAGTTTCTTGCGGAATACGTGCTAAAGCATCCCCAACATTAATCTCAATACCATCTTCGACATTAACAATGGCATTGGCTGACAAGAAGTAATGTGCTGGCAATGTCGTTCCGGCTAAACATAAATCTTCGCCTTGAGCATCGACCAGCTTTAGCATCGGTCTTAATTCACGTCCAGCACTGGTACGATGTTGTTTGGCTTCAGAAATCACAATATGCGACAAGCCAGTCACTTCATCCACCTGACGGTGCATGGTGACCCCTTCAATCATATCCACAAACTGAACTCGCCCTGCCACTTCAGTAATAATGGGATGCATATGCGGGTCCCAATTAGCCACAATTTGCCCAGCTTGAACTTGCTCGCCATCTGAGACCGTCAGTACTGCCCCGTAAGGCAATTTATAACGTTCCCGGTCACGGCCATGCTCATCAATCACTGAAACTTCACCTGAACGCGATACCGCAACATAATTACTGCTAGTATTTTGTACTACTTTAATATTATGCAGTTTAATGCGTCCACCTGATTTGACCATAACACTGTTTTCGGCGGTGGCTCGTGATGCGGCACCACCAATATGGAAGGTCCGCATGGTCAACTGAGTTCCTGGCTCCCCAATGGATTGGGCGGCAATGACCCCAACTGCTTCACCAATATTGGCCAAATGACCTCTAGCTAAATCACGGCCATAACATTTAGCACAAACCCCATGCTTGGCAATACAGGTAATCGGCGAGCGTACCCGTAAACTATCAATGGTAAATTCTTCAATTAAATCTACCAATTGCTCATCGAGCATGGTTCCAGCATCAATGGCAACTTCTTGAGTATTAGGCTTAAAGACTGGCTCTAACAAAACGCGACCTAATACCCGCTCACGTAATGCCTCTACCACATCTCCGCCTTCAATAAGCGGTTTAATGGTCAGTCCTTCTTCGGTACCACAATCGGGCTCAGTGATCACCACATCTTGCGCCACATCCACTAAACGACGCGTTAAGTAACCCGAGTTCGCAGTTTTTAATGCGGTATCGGCTAACCCTTTACGTGCCCCGTGTGTGGAAATAAAGTATTGTAATACGTTTAACCCTTCCCGGAAGTTTGCAGTAATTGGGGTTTCAATAATCGAGCCATCTGGCTTGGCCATTAGCCCGCGCATTCCTGCTAACTGTCGAATTTGAGCAGCCGAGCCTCTGGCGCCAGAATCTGCCATCATATAAATAGAATTGAATGACTCTTGAGTGGCTTCATTACCTTTTGCATCCAACACCGTGTCATAAGAAAGCTCTTCCATCATTGCTTTGGCAACTTGGTCATTGGCTCTTGACCAAATATCAATCACTTTATTGTAGCGTTCCCCATGGGTCACTAAACCTGAGCCATATTGATTTTCAATTTCTTTGACTTCATCTTCAGCCCGGTCAACGATTTCCGTTTTGGCTAATGGGATCACCAAATCATCAATCCCAATTGAGGCCCCAGAATAGGTTGCGTATTTAAAGCCGGCATACATTAATTGGTCAGCAAAAATTACGGTATCTTTGAGACCAACCCGACGATAGCTGTCATTAATTAATTTAGAAATCACCTTTTTGGTCATGGTTTGATTAACCATGCTAAATGGCAAACCTTGAGGCAATAATTCTGATAATAAGGCCCGTCCTACCGTGGTTTCTACCATTTGTAATTTAGGACCCGTGCTACCTTCAACCCAATTATCGGCTGGGACCCGCACTTTAATTTTTGCTTGTAGCGCAGCCACTTTGGCTTCATAAGCGCGATGCACTTCCGAGACATTGCTAAACACCATGCCTTCGCCTTGGGCATTAATCCGTGAACGAGTCGCATAATAAAGGCCTAACACCACATCTTGGGAAGGCACAATAATTGGCTCCCCATTAGCAGGAGAGAGCACATTATTGGTGGACATCATTAAGGCCCGTGCCTCAAGTTGCGCTTCAATGGTTAACGGAACATGCACCGCCATTTGGTCCCCATCAAAGTCCGCATTATAAGCAGCACATACCAATGGATGTAATTGAATGGCTTTACCTTCAATTAATACCGGTTCAAAGGCTTGAATTCCTAAACGATGCAACGTTGGTGCCCGATTTAACAGTACCGGATGTTCGCGGATCACCTCTTCTAACACATCCCAAACTTCAGGCCCTTCACGCTCTACCATTTTCTTGGCAGCTTTAATGGTAGTCGCCAGGCCTTTAAATTCTAATTTGCTAAAAATAAATGGCTTAAATAACTCTAAGGCCATTTTCTTAGGCAATCCACATTGGTGTAAGCGCAGTGTTGGCCCCACCACAATCACCGAACGACCGGAATAATCAACTCGTTTACCCAGTAAGTTTTGTCTAAAGCGACCTTGCTTACCTTTAATCATATCCGCCAGTGATTTTAGCGGTCGCTTATTAGAGCCGGTAATGGCACGTCCACGCCGCCCATTGTCTAATAAAGCATCCACCGCTTCTTGAAGCATCCGCTTTTCATTACGCACAATAATATCGGGCGCACTTAAATCTAATAAACGCTTTAAGCGGTTATTGCGATTAATCACCCGACGATATAAATCATTAAGATCAGAGGTAGCAAAACGTCCACCATCTAACGGCACTAAAGGCCTTAGATCCGGCGGTAACACGGGCAATACATTTAAAATCATCCACTCGGGCTTATTCCCCGAATCAAGAAAGGCTTCAATCAGTTTTAAGCGTTTAATGTATTTTTTAACTTTGGTTTCTGAGGTGGTAGTTGGAATATCTTGGCGCAACTGATCAGCGACCATTGGCAGATCTAATTCTTTTAATAGATCTTTGATTGCCTCAGCCCCCATTTTAGCTTCAAACTCATCTCCATGTTGCTCAATGGCATCTAGATACGCTTCCTCAGAGAGCAATTGGGCTTTTTCTAGGGGAGTTAAGCCAGGTTCAATCACCACATAAGCTTCAAAATATAAGATCTTTTCGATATCCCGCAAGGTCATATCGAGCAATAGCCCAATTCTAGAAGGTAAAGATTTTAAAAACCAAATATGTGCCACAGGAGAGGCCAATTCAATATGGCCCATCCGTTCACGGCGCACTTTGGCTAAGGTCACCTCAACCCCACATTTTTCACAAATCACCCCACGGTGTTTGAGTCGCTTATATTTACCACATAAGCATTCATAATCTTTCACCGGACCAAAAATTTTGGCACAAAACAACCCATCACGTTCCGGTTTAAAGGTCCGATAATTAATGGTTTCTGGTTTTTTTACTTCGCCATAGGACCAAGATAGAATCAGTTCAGGGGGTGCCAAACCCACCACAACCTTATCGAATTCATGACCTTTATTTTGCTGACGAATGACAGATAGTAAATCTCTCAAGGCTATCTCCCCGCTTTATTGTCTATTGACAAGCACTTGACTTGGTAAAACCCTACTGAGGTGAGTCTAAGTGTCATGTTCGAGTTCAATGTTAATGGCCAAAGATCGGATTTCTTTAACTAACACATTGAAAGATTCCGGCATACCTGCTTCCATCCGGTGATCCCCATCTACAATGTTTTTATACATTTTGGTGCGGCCAGCCACATCATCGGATTTTACGGTGAGCATTTCTTGCAAGGTATAAGCCGCGCCATACGCTTCAAGCGCCCAAACTTCCATTTCTCCAAAGCGCTGCCCCCCAAATTGGGCTTTACCACCCAATGGTTGCTGAGTCACCAAGCTGTAAGAGCCAGTGGAACGCGCATGCATTTTATCATCCACTAAGTGGTTCAATTTCAACATGTACATATACCCCACGGTCACCGGACGTTCAAACGAATCGCCAGTGCGCCCATCGTATAAAATGGCTTGGCCAGATTCTGGCAAGTCTGCCATTTTAAGCAAGGTTTTAATTTCTCGCTCTTGGGCACCATCAAATACTGGAGAGGCCATCGGTACCCCTTTTTTCAAATGATGGGCAATGGTCAATACTTCCGGATCGGACATATGTTCAAAATCAACTTTTTTATGCCCACTCATGCCGTAGATTTGCTGTAAAAAGCCCCGTACTTCATGAATTGACTGTTGTGTTTCTAGCATATTGCCAATCTTAATGCCTAAGCCTTTAGCAGCCCAACCTAAATGGGTTTCTAATACCTGACCCACGTTCATTCGCGAGGGCACCCCTAATGGATTAAGCACAATATCTACTGGCTCGCCATCGGCGGTATGCGGCATATCTTCAATGGGTACAATGGTGGAAATCACCCCTTTGTTACCATGTCGACCCGCCATTTTATCCCCAGGCTGAATACGACGTTTCACTGCTAAATATACTTTAGTAATTTTTAGTACCCCGGGGGCTAAATCATCGCCTTGCTGCAATTTTTTACGTTTTTCATCTAATTTTTTATTAAATTGCTCACGTAACTGTTTTAATTGTTCATGCAAAGTTTCTAAGCGATGGTTTGCTTCATCATCTTCTAAACTCAATTCAAACCAATGGTTTTTATTGATTTTCTCAAGATGAATGGCACTTAATTGAGTCCCTGGTTTAAATCCTGCGCCATTGAGTACGGTTTTACCCAGCAAAGTTCGCTCGGCACGGTGCAATACATCCTCTTCACGGATCCGAAACTCATCTTGCAGATCTTTTTTCATCCGTTCAAATTCAGTGCGTTCAATCTGTAAAGCACGCTCATCTTTATCAACCCCATCGCGGGTAAATAAATTAACCCCAATCACCGTACCACTCATTCCGGTAGGCACTCGAAGCGAGGTGTCTTTAACATCCGAGGCTTTTTCACCAAAAATGGCCCGCAATAATTTTTCTTCTGGGGTCAGTTGGGTTTCGCCTTTAGGCGTCACTTTACCCACCAAAATATCGCCTGATTCTACTTCAGCCCCAATATATACAATCCCTGAGGCATCCAGCTTACCTAAAGCACCTTCTCCAACATTGGGAATATCAGAACTAATTTCTTCCGGTCCCAATTTAGTATCACGAGCAACACAGGTAAGCTCTTCAATATGAATGGTGGTAAAGCGATCTTCTTCTACTACACGTTCAGAAATTAAAATCGAATCTTCAAAGTTGTAACCATTCCACGGCATAAAGGCAATCAATAAGTTTTGACCTAAAGCCAACTCGCCCATATCAGTAGAAGGCCCATCAGCTAGCACATCACCGCGGGCGATGGTATCCCCTTTTTTCACTAAGGGTCGATGATTAATACAGGTATTTTGGTTAGAGCGCGTATATTTGGTTAAACTATAGACTTCTACCCCAGCCTCATCTGCTTGCGTTTCGGCTTCATTGACCCGAATCACAATCCGACTGGCATCCACCGAATCAATGATCCCGCCGCGTTTGGCAACCATGGTTACCCCAGAGTCGGTGGCCACGGTGCGTTCCATTCCAGTACCGACGAGCGGCTTTTCTGACATTAAAGTTGGCACCGCTTGACGTTGCATATTAGAGCCCATCAAGGCACGGTTAGCATCATCGTGTTCTAAAAAGGGAATCAACGAGGCGGCCACCGATACAATTTGCTTCGGCGAGACATCCATAAATTGAACTTTGTCGGGCGTGGTTAAGGTAAACTCATTTTTCACACGACAAGGTACTAATGCATCAGTCAAGGTACGGTCTTCAGTGACCGTCGCATTGGCCTGCGCAATCACAAAATCACCTTCTTCAATAGCCGATAAAAATTCTACTTCATCGGTAACCCGGGCATTAACCACTTTACGAAAGGGACTTTCTAAAAATCCATATTGATTGGTACGTGCATAAACGGCCAATGAGTTAATTAACCCAATATTTGGCCCTTCTGGGGTTTCAATCGGACAAACCCGACCATAATGGGTGGGATGCACATCACGGACTTCAAACCCTGCACGCTCACGGGTTAAACCACCAGGGCCTAATGCCGATACTCGTCGTTTATGGGTAACTTCAGATAATGGATTATTTTGGTCCATAAACTGAGACAATTGGGAGGAGCCAAAAAACTCTTTAATGGCAGCAGACACTGGCTTGGCATTGATTAAATCTTGCGGCATTAAATTATCGGATTCTGCCAAACTTAAGCGTTCTTTAACTGCCCGCTCTACTCGAACTAAACCAATACGAAATTGGTTTTCGGCCATTTCACCAACACTACGTACCCGGCGATTTCCTAGATGGTCAATATCATCCACTTCACCTCGGCCATCACGGATATCAATCAGTACTTTAATCACATCATTGATGTCTTCTTTAGATAAAGTGCCCTCTCCCGTGATTTCTTTACCGCCAACCCGACGATTAAATTTCATTCGTCCTACTGGAGATAAATCATAGCGATCCGCATTAAAAAACAGGTTTTCAAATAACGCTTCTGCGGCATCTTTAGTGGGTGGCTCACCAGGGCGCATCATCCGATAAATTTCAACTAAGGCTTCAAGTTGAGTTTTAGTGGGATCATTGCGCAACGTATCTGAAATATAGGGTCCATGATCTAAATCATTGGTATATAAGCTAGGAAAGGATTTAATGCCCAATTGGCTTAATTTATCTAACAATTCAAAGGTAATTTCAGCATTAGCTTCGGCAATCACTTCACCGGTTTCTTCATCAATAATATCTTTGGCCAATGCCTTGCCCACAATATATTCGCGGGGCACCCGTAAACTGCTCAACTGAGCTTTTTCCATTTGGCGAATATGGCGCGCAGTAATACGTCGACCGTCCTCGACAATCACCGTGCCATCTGGCAACCGAATATCAAAAGTGGCGGTCTCGCCTCTTAATCGTTCTGGCACCAAATCTAAATAAAACTCATTATTTTCAATATGATAGTTATTATAATCAAAAAATGTGGCTAACATTTCTTCAGTGGTATAGCCCAAAGCACGTAATAAAATAGTGGCTGGAATTTTACGTCGACGGTCAATTCTAGCAAAAATACAATCTTTGGGATCAAATTCAAAATCAAGCCAAGAGCCACGGTAAGGAATAATTCGTGCTGAATACAATAATTTTCCTGAGGAGTGAGTCTTACCTCGATCGTGGTCAAAAAATACGCCTGGCGAGCGATGTAATTGGGACACCACAACTCGTTCGGTGCCATTAATCACAAAAGTGGCACTTTCGGTCATTAATGGGATTTCTCCCATATAGACTTCTTGCTCACGGATGTCTTTTACTGGGCGATCGTCACCGCTAGCCTCTTTATCATAGATAGCCAAACGGACTAATACCCGTAGCGGCGCTGCATAGGTTAAACCCCGTTGTTGACATTCTTTTACATCAAAAACTGGCTCACCTAAGCGATAACGAACAAATTCTAATATCGCGTTACCAGAGAAACTTGAAATCGGAAAAACAGAATTAAACGCTGCTTGTAATCCAATATCGACTCTTAAATCTTTTGCGGTAAATTCTTGCAAAAAACTATTTTTATAAGAAGATAATTGAATATCCAGAAGCGGAGGGATCTCCAACGTATCTAGGCGTTTGCCGAAATCCGCGCGAGGTCGCTTTTTTTCGGTATAAGATAATTGCATGGGGGTTCCTCTGGTCAATTACGCTATACGTGCTCGTTTTACATACCCTGATCTTTTTAAAAAACCTAAGGGGAGCTGCGTTTGAAATCTCAATTTATTTGCCAAACCGGATTACATTGTAACCCAAGTTTGCCAACCAACACTTGGCTTAAACCACAAAAAGCCAGGTCCCTTAATAGGGACTCTGGCTAGAGAGGGTGCAAGCGTTTTGCGACACAAAATTATTTAATTTCAACCTCAGCACCTGCATCAACCAGTTGCGTTTTAATGGTTTCAGCATCCGCTTTAGGAATGCCTTCTTTTACTACAGATGGCACACCTTCAACTAAGTCTTTAGCTTCTTTTAAGCCCAGACCGGTAATGGCGCGAATGGCTTTAATAACGCTCACTTTGTTGGTACCAAAGCTTTTTAGCATTACATCAAACTCAGTTTGCTCAATGGCGGCTTCTGCTGATGCTGCAGGCGCTGCAGCCATCGCAACAGGTGCGGCTGCGGAAATATCTAACTCGTTTTCCATTTTTTTAACGAGCTCTACGGTTTCCATAATGGTTAGTTCAACAATTTGACTAAATAGGGTTTGAACTTTCTCAGACATTTGATAACTCCTGAAATTTTAGATGTCGATAATTAATTGCCAACCGCCAGAACTTATTCTGCATTGGCTGTTTGGTTAGCGCGCGATTCATGCACTGCATTTAGCGCTCGCGCTAAACTGGTATGCGGTTCGGCCAAAGTTCGAGCCAACTTCGTCATTGGTGCCATTAAGGTACCGGCCAATAAACTAAATGCTTCATCACGTGTGGGTAATGAGGCAATGCTCTCTAAATGGCTAGCATCATAATATTGGTCGCCAACGGCTAGCGCTTTGACTTCAAACTTTTTATTCTTTTTAATGAAATCTCTAAATAACCGAGCTACTGCACTGGGTTCATTTTTGGCAAAACCAAAAATTGAAGGGCCTTCCAAAATGTCTTCAACACATTCAAAGTTGGTACCTTTAAAGGCTCGTTTTGCTAAAGTATTACGAACTACCTGTAATGAAACCTGTGCTTCACGCGCTTGTTGACGCAATTGCGTCATCTGCCCAACAGATAGCCCACGATAATCAGCGACCACCAGTGAAATCGCCCCTTCGGCGATTTGTTCAACCTCGGCGACGATTGCTTGTTTATCTTGGAAACTTAACGCCACCCTAAGCTCTCCTCTAACTTGTGATAACAACCTCAATAAGAGGAATGGATATACGCGGGATTTAGGGTTCAGATGCTAACACCTGAAGCGCTTTTCCGCCTACGTAGGTGATGAGTTTCCTGCTCATCATTAAGCTTAACGCCTACGGTCTTTGGACGAATCTCTTGGCAAAAACCAAGAGACGCTCAAAGTCTTACCACTGTTGGCTTAAGCCAACAATGTTGTTTGATCAACCAATAAACCCGGTCCCATGGTCGTTGATAATGCAATTCGCTTTAAATAAATGCCTTTAGCCGTACTGGGCTTAATTCTTTTTAGATCAGCAATTAATTTTTCTAAATTTTCTTGTAATGCTTGCGGCTCAAAATCCACTTTACCAATAGTGCAATGAATAATGCCGCCTTTATCGGTGCGATACGTCACCTGACCTGATTTGGCTTTTTTTACTGCGCCTGCCACATCTGGGGTCACGGTGCCTACTTTAGGATTGGGCATTAAGCCACGCGGACCTAAAATTCGTCCAATTTGACCAATAATCCGCATCGCATCAGGACTGGCAACAATAACATCGATACCAAATTTTTCATTCGCTTGCGCTTTACGCTTAATTTCTTCGGCCAAATCTTCAAAGCCTACAATATCAGCGCCTGCGTCTTTAGCCGCTTGTGCCGCTGCGCCTTGTGCAAAAACTGCAACGCGCACATCGCGCCCTGAACCATGTGGCAACTGCGTTGCACCGCGAACCACTTGGTCGGATTTACGTGGGTCAACGCCTAGTATCACTGAGGCTTCAACACTTTCCACAAATTTTGCCGAAGCCAATTTTTTCAATAATTGTAATGCTTCATTGGCCGCATAAAGGTGATTAGGCGTAATTTGAGTTTGGATATTACGCATCCGTTTTGATATTTTAGCCATAATCTAGTTCTCCACCTCAACCCCAATACTGCGCGCGGTCCCCTTTAGGGTACGTAATGCCGCATCCATATCGGAGGCGGTTAAATCCGGCATTTTAATCGTGGCAATTTCAATGAGTTGGTCACCTGTGATTTTCCCAATTTTTTTGGTACTAGGCGTTGCACTCCCACTACTAAATCCAGCAGCTTTTAAAATTAAAAATGAAGCGGGTGGGGTTTTAATAATAAAGGTAAAACTTCGGTCACTATAAACGGTAATGACCACCGGTAGTGGTATGCCTTTTTCATAGCTTTGAGTTTGCGCATTAAAAGCTTTACAAAACTCCATAATATTGACCCCATGTTGTCCCAATGCTGGGCCAACTGGAGGACTGGGTTTGCATTCTTGCGCTTTTACCTGCAACTTAATATATGCATTAATTTTTTTTGCCATAACTTCCTCATTTGGGTATTAACGCTTATTGACTAAGCTTCCCATTGGTTTAAAAACTTAAGTTTTTTCAACTTGACCAAATTCTAATTCAACTGGCGTGGAGCGACCAAAAATTAATACCGCAACTCGCAAGCGATTTTTTTCATAGTTCACTTCTTCGACTACGCCATTGAAATCTGCAAAGGGTCCCTCGGTAACCCGAACCACTTCACCAGGCTCAAATAAGATTTTGGGTTTGGGTTTATCCACCCCTTCTTGAATTCGACGTAAAATTGCCTGAGCTTCTTTATCTGAAATAGGCGCCGGCCGGTCACTGGTGCCCCCAATAAAGCCCAATACCCGCGAAGTTCTGCGCACTAAATGCCAGGTTTGGTCATCTAGCACCATTTGTACTAAGACATAACCTGGAAAAAACTTACGTTCACTTTTACGTTTATGCCCGCCGCGGATCTCTATCACTTCTTCCGTGGGCACTAAAATTTCACTAAATTTTTCTTCAATTTGGTGGAGACGAATGGTTTCTTTAAGATTTTTCACCACTTGCCCTTCATAACCAACCATGGCTTGAATGACATACCAACGCATGGTGCCTTGTTCGGTTTCCATCTTATGCTCCATACCCGGTTAACCAACCAATCATTTTCAATAACAACGCATCGACACCCCATAAGATAAGCCCCATAATCGAGACTACAACCAGGACAATACTGGTCATTTGGAGGGTTTCGGCACGCGTTGGCCAAACAATTTTACGTAATTCATTGCGAGCTTGTTGAATAAAGCCGCGAAATTGCAGACCATGACGGGTTTGTGATGCCAAGATCAAGGCCATTACCCCTAAAGTGGTAATGATAAAAATTCGCAGACTCAGCGAATAATGCGCATAATAATAGTTACCTATCAATCCAAGCGCCACTAAAAGCAAAGCAACTGCCCATTTAAAGGTATTGATTACCCCTTTTCGGGAACTGACATTTTGTTTCATCAATGTTCCAATTATTCCAATTTTGGCAGACCAGGAGGGAATCGAACCCCCAACCTGCGGTTTTGGAGACCGCCGCTCTGCCAATTGAGCTACTGGTCTTTATAGGCAACAATAACAACCTAACGCCCAAGACGCTAGGTTGAATTGCTAATTTTTTGGAATAGGTAGATTATTCAATCACTTTTGCTACAACACCCGCACCAACGGTACGACCGCCTTCACGGATTGCAAATTTCAAACCTTCATCCATTGCCACCGGTGCAATTAAGGTCACAGTCACGGTTACATTGTCACCTGGCATAACCATTTCTTTATCAAAAATTACTTCACCGGTCACATCAGTGGTTCTAAAAAAGAATTGTGGGCGATATCCCGTAAAGAATGGGGTATGTCGTCCACCTTCTTCTTTAGATAATACATAAATTTCAGCTTCAAATTTAGTATGTGGGGTAATCGAGCGGGGTTTGGCTAATACCTGTCCGCGCATAACATCATCACGTTTAATCCCACGTAATAATACCCCTAGGTTATCCCCTGCTTCGCCTTGCTTTAAAAGCTTACGAAACATTTCAACCCCAGTGACAATCGATTTCACTGTGTCTTTTAACCCAATGATTTCAATTTCATCCCCGACTTTAACAATCCCACACTCAACGCGACCAGTTACCACGGTGCCACGTCCAGAAATCGAAAACACGTCTTCAATCGGTAAAATAAAAGGCTTATCAATATCCCGTGAAGGCAAGGGGAAATAATCATCCATTGCAGCAATTAATTTATGAATTGCTGGCTCACCAATTTCACTTTGATCGCCTTGTAAGGCTTTTAAAGCAGAACCTGTGACTACTGGAATATCATCGCCTGGAAAATCATAACTGTTTAACAGATCTCTGACTTCCATTTCTACTAATTCCAATAATTCAGCGTCATCTACCATATCGGCTTTATTTAAAAAGACAATAATATTAGGAACCCCAACTTGACGCGCTAATAAGATATGTTCACGCGTTTGTGGCATCGGGCCATCGGCAGCAGAACAAACTAAAATCGCACCATCCATTTGCGCTGCACCGGTAATCATGTTTTTTACATAATCAGCGTGACCTGGGCAATCGACATGCGCGTAATGCTTAGTTTCTGATTCATATTCTACGTGAGAAACGGCAATCGTAATCCCCCGGGCCCGCTCTTCAGGCGCCTTATCAATATTGCCGTAATCAATGAACTTTGCAGTCCCTTTATCTGACAATATCTTAGTCATTGCAGCAGTTAAGGTGGTTTTACCATGGTCAACATGACCAATGGTTCCAACGTTAACATGCGGCTTGCTACGATTAAATTCTTCAGCCATTAATAATGCCCCCTAAATACAGTAGAACGGTTCGCAATTGTGTTATAAAACTACCGTCACTTTAGAAAATTTGGAGCCCACAACCGGATTTGAACCGGTGACCTCTTCCTTACCAAGGAAGTGCTCTACCTCTGAGCTATGTGGGCCGCTCGAATTTCACAGCGATGGAGCGGGTGATGGGAATCGAACCCACGTCATCAGCTTGGAAGGCTGAGATTCTACCATTGAACCACACCCGCCTGGTGCTTGATCCTCCTGGATCCTTGCATAACCCATATAATTTGGTGGAGGGAGGAGGATTCGAACCTCCGAAGGCTGTGCCGTCAGATTTACAGTCTGATCCCTTTGACCGCTCGGGAACCCCTCCAAAAGATTAGAAGGACGTATTTTGCTTAACCAACGCGCCATTGTCAACTGTTGGTCTGGCATTTCACGTAGCTTCCGTTAAATTAAGCGTTTTTACGCCATGCAGTCTTTGTCGTATTTTACCACTCACCTGGAGCTGGCGACAGGATTCGAACCCGCGACCTGCTGATTACAAATCAGCTGCTCTACCAACTGAGCTACGCCAGCCTAAAGATTGCCACCACAACTGGACAATTTGGATTGCATTTTACTTGGAACCAACCCATTAAGCAATGGCTATTTTACTTAACTTGGGGTTAAGTGTGCGGCTGCAATAACCATTGCCCAATCACGATCCCACTGTGCGATTGCTCTATTGGAACCCGCAATAGCAACAGCGTAATCAACACTTTTTCACTTTCTACTTTCTCATTACAACTATAATATTTCAATTCCAGTGGAAGTTGTACTTGCCAAGCATATTGATGATGATTGCGGCCTTGTTTTAAAATTTTTGCCCGACCAATACTTTTGGCTTGCAAAATAAGTTGTTGTTTACGCACCTGCTCGCGCTTTTGAGAAGCCTCTAGCCCTTGTAAATAATGTTGATAACCAGCTTGATTAAAATATTCTTCAACCCAATCAATGGTATCTTGGCTATTGAGATAATGAAATGACAATAAACGCTGATTAATTTTACGCGCCCAATTTAATACTTCATTATCTGATAAATGTGGTTCAAGCAGTGACTCAGCATCGTTTTCTGCACATGGCTCATCGGCATCATCATCTAGCATATTTGCTAACGTGGAAGATGCCGTATCAGGCGTTGCTAGCGCCGCCGTGGGCAACATGATACTGATAATAAGCCAAAATACATATCGTGACAAATAAGGCATAAATGCTTCCTTAGCAATATAGTACCTGCCCTTAATTGGCAGGTTCTTGAACATGACGTAATCGTTGTTCTAATTGGGTTTTCAATTGTTGTTTGGCCAATAAACTTAAGCCTTCAATCACCAAATTAGGATGTGACACCACAGGTCGAGATAATAAAGGCTCTATACAACTGGCCTCACCTCCAGTTAAAAACACTTCTGGCGCTTCCCCTAACTCGTCTTTTAATTCTTTTAATAACCGTTCAATACACGCCACGGTGGCATAAACGGTTCCTCCCATAACCCCATCATAAGAATTTTTTGCTAACAGGCTTTGATTAACCTGTGAGGGTTTACGCTGCAAAGAACAGCCCTGCGTAAAGGTTAGTATTGCACTACGCATACTTTCAATACCAGGAATAATTAATCCCCCTAAATGCTTACCAAATTGATCAAGAGTATCCATGGTAATACAAGTGCCACAATCAATAACGCAAATTGGTCGTTTTTGGCTAGAAAGTTGCCAACTAGCCAGCATCGCAATCCAGCGGTCAGCCCCTAATTCTTCAGGCAAATCATAGCCATTTTTCATACCTAAACCATATAAGCTGGCCTTAACAAAATGCGGCGCCACGCCCCACATAGAATCTGCCCAGGAAGTTAAAGCCTCGGCCAAATCTAAGCCTGCAACATTCGCCACCCAAATTCCCCGCGGACAAGGCAAATTCCGCCACACCGAATGCAATAACCGGTCTAGGTTGGCTCCGCGATGATAAATAGCTTGGATAGCGCCTAATTCACCTTTAGTATAAAAAGCCCATTTTAAGCGAGAATTGCCAATATCAATCAATAATTGCATGCTTTAGGCCTTACTACCGTAACTTCACCGCTGGTTAATGTCCTGTAGCGCCCATTTTGCTCTATCCATAATGCCCCCTGCGGGCTGATCCCTTTTGCAACGGCTTGCTGTGGCATATTCGCTATTCCTTCATTAAAGGTAATTAACTTATCTTTTAAAATATCATATTGCGCCCACAAAGGCAGAAATTTCTTAACCCCGTGCTGTTCAAATTGCTTTAAATACATCACTAAATGATTGAGCAATGTAGCAATCACAAGATTACGAGCTACCGGCTGTGCCAGCACCGTATTTAACCCAATACCTACTTCGGAGCTGTCTTGTAAAAGAGGCGCCTGCAAATTTAATCCAATCCCAATCACAACTTGGGTTTTAGCGTTAGCCGGTAAATTAATGCTTTCCACTAAAATGCCGGCCAATTTTTTACCATTGATCCAAATATCATTAGGCCATTTAATGCCTAACCCTGCTGGAAGCGGTAGGGCAATCTCAGCAATACTCGCAATAACGGCCAAGCCTAGCACTAACGTTAATCCAGCTAATTGCGCCACCGGCTTATCCAATACACAATACAAAGATAAATAAATATTAGCGGCATAAGGAGAAAGCCATTGCCGTTTATGTTGACCTCGACCAGCAGTTTGCGCTTCTGCTAGACAGACAGTGCCTGAAGGCAAGTTAGGTAACGCTTCTAGTAAATAAGTATTGGTCGAGGGCACGACATTCAGCAAATGCAATTGTTGAATAAAGGCGGCAGTTTGAGCATTAAAGTCAGTGTGCAGTAAAGTTGGATCCAGTAATTCAATAGGCGCTGCTAAGCCATAACCGCGTTGCGAACAGGTAATAATATTTAAGCCCCATTGTTCTAACGTCTGCATTGCCTGAGTAATAATATCAGCAGTTACTTTAAATTGATGAGCAAGATATTGGGTTGAATGAAATCCACCATTAGCTAAATAGGGAACTAAGGCATCGGCTATGTGCATTTCAAGGCTTTCATCTTAGATAGATAATAAAGGTAGAAAATAAAGAAGGTGCACCTTAGTCCTGATCTTAGGATCAGGACGGGTGGAATAAAGTGTCTGGCAGTGACCTACTTTCACATGGGGAGACCCCACACTATCATTGGCGCTAAGTCGTTTCACTTCCGAGTTCGAAAAGGGATCGGGTGGTACCAACTTGCTATGTCTACCAGACGA